>Ga0315285_10003182_pt1 | contig 17192 bp, 16 predicted proteins | sample YL17G09_36_MG_FD_203698 | JGI IMG/M metagenome (GOLD analysis project Ga0315285, IMG submission 203698) | Sediment microbial communities from Yellowstone Lake, YNP, Wyoming, USA - YL17G09_36 | ecosystem: Environmental > Aquatic > Freshwater > Lake > Sediment | place: USA: Wyoming | collected... | reverse complement strand
GATTTTCTTTGAGGACGTTGCCCTGCTGGTCCAGGACGGCTTTCACTACATAGGGTTTCATCAGGGTCCCCCCGTTGGCAAAGGCGGCAAAGGCTGTAGTCAGTTGCAGGGCCGTTGTAGAAATTCCCTGTCCAAAACACATGTTGGCCAGACCCACATCCGACCAGTGCCGTGGTGCGGAGAGGAAACCCGGCACTTCTCCCGGCAGGTCAATCCCTGTCCGCAAGCCAAAACCAAAACTTTTAAGGGAACGGTAAAACTTTTCCCTTCCCAATTTTTGTCCCACTTTGCTTGCCCCGATATTGCTCGAGACTTTTATGATTTCCCCCAAGGAAAGCCATCCGTAGCTATGGGTATCATGGATGACTCTTCCCCCTACGCCCCAGGCGCCATTCTCGCAAAAGAAGACATCGCCCGGGCCAGCCGCTCGCTCCTCGAGGGTAGCGGCCAGGAGGAAGGCTTTAAACGTCGAGCCCGGCTCAAAAGTATCTGTGACGGCGCGGTTTTTCCAGACCTGGGGGGAGAAGGCGGAGAAGCGGTTCGGATCGAAGGACGGCTGGATAGCCAGGGCCAGGACCTCCCCTGTCCGCGGGTTCATGACGATCGCCAAGCCTCCTTTTGCCGCAGAGGATTGAACCGCTTTTTTCAGCTCCCTTTCTGCGGCGTATTGGATATTTCTGTCGATGGTCAGGATGATTTCGCAGCCTTCTTCGGAATGATAAAAAGCGGGATTCTCCGGGGTGATGGTTCTTCCGCGGCCATCCTTGGAGATCAGGATATAGCCGGGTTCCCCCCGGATGAACTCATCATATCCCAACTCGACCCCTTCCAGCCCTTTGGAGTCCACTCCCGCAAAGCCGATCACGTGGCATCCCATCTCCCCCTGCGGGTAAAACCGTTTTGTTTCTTTCAGAAATTCAACCCCTTCTATATCCAGCTGTTCGATGGCCGTCCGCTGTCCGGGGGTGATTCCTCTGTCCAGCCAAACAAAAGGTCGGTCTTCCTGCATTCTTACTAGCAGGGCTTCGGGCTTTTTGCCAAGGATAGGGCCAATTCGATCCGCTGCTTGGCGAGGATTTAGCACTTTTCCCGGCTGGGCGAAGGCCGAGTCCACTTCTACGCTGATGGCCATCTCTTCCCTTTTCCGGTCATACAGGATCCCCCGTTTGGGCACCAACGGCACGATCCTCTGGTACTGCTTCTCAGCCAGCGCAGCCAACTTGCTGCTTTGGAGAACTTGCAGCTGATACGCTCTGGCGAAAACCACCAAGAAAAGGAAAGAAAAAAGACAGAGAAGGAGGGTGATGCGAAATCGAAGCCATGTGTTGGGGGGCGGCTTCATCGGACGATGATCAGCTGTTCCTTCTGGGGGTTAATAAAACCTAAATCTTTCAAGGCTATGCTCTCGATCCGCTTGGGAGATTTTAGAGCAGCTAACTCCAGGCGTAATTTCTTGCTCTCCTTTAGCAGATCTTGTTCTTCCTCACTCGCCCGAGAAATCTCATAACCGAGAGAGATCACCTGATGATGCGCCCAAACATTGAAGAGAGAACACCCGATGAAAACCAGAGCTACGGCCAGGGCCAATAAGGCCACGTGGCGGTTGACTCCCCTTAGTGGAGACGCTGAGGTCGCTTCTGGCTCCCGTTCCGGACTGCTGACGGCTATCGGTTTATAGATCGCTTCGGCCATCTCCTCCCCCTTCGGTAGTGCTCTCTGAAATCCTTTCGACCGCTCTCAATTTGGCGCTGCGAGCCTTGGGATTCCGAACAACCTCCTCGTAAGATGGGACCACAGGTTTGCGCGTGAGGATGCGGAAACGAGGGGACTCTTTCTCGGCCGCTTTGGCCCACTGCCGGAAATGTTCTTTGACAATCCTGTCTTCCAGAGAATGGAAAGAAATGATGCCAAGTCGGCCTCCGGGAAGAAGGAGGTTGGCAGATTGCCCGAGAAAAGCTTTCAGGTTGTTCAGTTCGTCGTTGACCGCGATCCGTAAAGCCTGGAAGACGCGGGTGGCCGGATGGATACGCCCGCGGCGGGCCGGAACCGATTCTTCGATTACTTCGACGAGCTCGCGAGTTGTGCGGAGAGGCTTGCTTTGGCGCCGCCGGGCGATCGCTCTGGCAATTCGATTGGCCCAGCGCTCCTCGCCATACTCGCGGAAGATGGCGCTCATCTCCGGGACCGGAAGCTCCCGCAGAAGGCCCCGGGCTGTAATTTTTGTATCCTGACTCATGCGCATATCCAGCGGTGCATCCCAGCGGAAGCTGACCCCTCTCTCCCGATCCTCCAACTGTTCTGTAGAGACTCCCAAGTCCAATAAGATCCCATCGACTCCAACGAGAGAAAGCGATTCCAGAACCGTCTTCAAGTCCTTGAAGTCTCTTTTATGGAGTTCGACTCTCTTCCCAAAAACAGCCAGATTTTCTTGAGCGCGGCCGATGGCCTGCTCATCCCAATCCAATCCGATCAACCGACCGGTCGGGGAACTTTGTTCCAAAATGGCCCGGGCATGGCCTCCACTCCCCACGGTTCCATCTACATAAATTCTGCCGGGCCGGCAATTCAGATATTCGAGTACTTCGGCCAACAGGACTGGACGATGTTGGCTATCCTCCATGCCCTTATTAAATCCCCAAGCCGGCTAGCGCTTCGCCCATCCCCTCAAAATCCACTTCTGAGCGTTTGATTTCCTCCAGCCAGCGTTCCTTGCTCCAGATTTCAAACTTTCGCAGCATGCCAGCGAAAACAACATTCCTCCCCAATTGGGCGTAATCGCGAAGCGTGGGGGGAACCAATATCCGGCCCAGTTTATCGATCGGGCACTCCGTTGCTCCTGAAATAAAAAATCTCTGGAAGGCTTTCACTTCCTTTTTAACCATGGAAAGGGACCCGACCCTTTCCTCCAAAACTTTCCATTCCTCGTAGGGGTAGGCGACTAGGCATCGGTCAAAGTTCGTCAGGATCAACCGATCGTCATATTTTTCCGCCAGCAGTTCGCGAAACCTCGCCGGGATAGATACACGCCCTTTGGAATCCACGATGTGTTCAAACCTGCCCCGAAACATCCATCTAACCTCTAATATTTTCCACTATTATCCACTTTATTCCACTTTTTGGTCAACTATAAGTGGTTATCGGGGTGTTGTCAAGAGAAATTTAATATTTTTTTGATGGGGTAGCGATTATTTTGAAAAAATGAGGGGGTAATCCAAAATTTAGTTTACATAATATTATCGCCTGGGGATAATTCTCGAGGTGAACTGTGGATAACTCATAGAAATGAGGGGATCAGCTCCTGATATTTTTCCCCTTTTCGCTCTTTTTCTCCGTCTTCGATCTTTTCTGATACCTGGCCACGGCCCGGTTGTGTTCTTCCAGGGTGCTGGAAAAATGATGGGTACGGTCATTCTTGGAAACGAAATAAAGGTAATTGACATCTGCCGGATATAGCACCGCCTGCAGAGATCTTAGCCCGGGATTGGCAATGGGCCCCTTCGGAAGACCCAAGATCTGATAGGTATTATAGGGAGATTTCCTGAGAAGGTCCTGCCTTGTAATCCTTTCATTCCTGGGTTTTCTCTTTTTGAGGTCATAGATCGCGGTGGGATCGCTCTGCAAGGCCATTCCACGATTGAGGCGGTTGTGAAAAACCGCCGATATCAGCCTTCTATCCTGATCATCCCTGGCCTCCTTCTCGATCATGGAGGCCAGAATGACCACATCTCTACGGCTCAGCCCCAACTGTTCCGCCCGTTTACTCAGGGAAGCATAAACCGTTTTAAAACGGGCCGTCATCTGGCGAATGACCTGCTCTTCTCCAAACCCCTTGGGGAAGTTATATGTATCCGGGAAGAGGTAACCTTCCAAACTGTCTCCATCCAAATCCAGGGCAGAAATAAAATAATGTTCCTTTGTTTTCTCCAGAAAAATTTCCTTGCTACAGACTTTGGCCTGGTCCAAAATCCCTCCGATTTGATAAATATTAAACCCCTCCGGGATGGTCACGGGGTATTTAATCACGTCCCCGCGGACCAGCTTCTCCAGGACCGCGCTGGGGGTCATTGAAGTATGGAGTTCGTATTCGCCCGCTTTTACCTTCGGAATGGCATTCTCGAAGCGGGCCAGCAGGTAAAAGCTCCTGTGGTCACGAACGATTCCATTTTCCTCCAAAATCCTGCCGATTTCATGGAAGCTCGTCCCCGCAAGGATGTTCACGACTTTGGAATGTCGCTCCAAGCTGGGTGGGGTCAAGAAATGAACATAAATCGTGGCCAACAGGGCGACCGCCAGTCCAACGAGAGTAATGAGCAGGTCTGGAGTCCTTTCCTTAAGCCAAACGGACAGCCAACCAGTTTTTGAAGGAAAAAGCTTTCCCTGATTCATCGTCTCTATTTTCTCCAACAAATCCAGCGAACTTTAAAATTTAGGAATTGAGTTTAACCATCAGGGAGGATTTGACCTCTCCCCAATCCATCGACCACATGATTCTAAACTTTAAAACCTAATATGACTAGATTCTAAGGGCCATTCTCGGTTGCGTCAAGCCCTTTTCACACGCTGGATTGGCGGGGGACTTGACTTCTTAAAGCGATAGATGTAGGAATAAACGCATAAAGATAATGCCGGGTTCAACCCCGCGCGGCGCGGGGTAGGGTTCGAGGAATTAATTCATTAAAAGTTTTACACTTGAACCCGTGAACCCCGGGCCGCAAGAACCCTTTTGATTGTTTGGGTGACACGGGAAGAACAACATGAACAACGCCCTAACTGATGTGGCCGGCTTCCGGGTCGGGCACGCTCAAGACCGAATGGCTGCGACGGGATGCACCGTAGTCCTTTGCCCCTCCGGGACAGTCGGAGGGATCGACATCCGGGGGTCCGCTGCGGGAACCCGCCAAACGGATTCTCTTCTTCCCTTCCATTTTGTCGATGAAGTCCATGCCGTTCTCCTTTCTGGCGGAAGTGCCTTTGGCCTGGACGCCTCCGGAGGAGTCATGAAATTCCTTGAGGAAAAGGAGATCGGATACCAGACTTCCGCGGCCAAAGTCCCCATCGTCCCCACCGCCATCATATTTGACTTGGGGATAGGGGAAAGCCGGGTTCGGCCGAATCAGGAGATGGGCTATCAAGCCTGCCTGCAGAGTCAAGCCGGACCTGTTGAGGAAGGCAGCGTGGGCGTGGGAACCGGGGCCACTGTTGGAAAGTTGATGGGCGCGCGCCTGGCTACAAAGGGGGGGGTGGGGACGAGCTCTATATCCCTGCCCAGCGGGGTGGTCGTGGCCGCGCTCGTGGTCGTCAATGCCTTCGGCGATGTGATTGACGCCAAAGAAGGAAGGATTCTCGCCGGCGCGAGAGACCCCCAGGACCCAGCACGCTTCATCGATTCGGCTGCCATGATCAAGGGGGGGACCTCTGTTCGCAGACCGGAACCCGCTTTTCAGAATACAACTCTGGGAGTCGTCGCCACCAACGTCAACCTTTCCAAACGCCAGGCCACCAAGGTGGCTCAAATGGCTCAGATTGGGTTCGCCCGCACCATATCCCCCATCCATTCTACTGTGGACGGGGACCTCATCTTTGCTCTTTCCGCCGGGGATAAGCAGGCCGACGTAAATGCCGTTGGCGTGATGGCTGCAGAGGTGGTTGCTGCCTCGGTCATTCGGGCCGTCTTGGCGGCCGATGGCCTCGGGTACCTTCCGGCATACCGAGACTTGCACAAATAGAAAAAAGGGTTCTAGGGGCCAAGGGTTCAGGGGTTCGAGTGAAAGGTTTCTAACAAATTAAAAACTAGAACCCTGGACCCCTCGAACCCTTGAACCCTGTATGATTACCATTTTCTCCGGATGGTATAGTCTGAGACGGCCAGGAGTGCTTCTTTCTCTTGGCTCGACGGAAAGAGGGAGAGGGAGGATTGAGCTTTGGCCACGAATTCTTCCGCCCGCTGGGTCGTATATTCGATTCCCCCGCAGCCTTTCACCATTTTCAATAAATATCCCAAATCGGCCTGCCGACGATTCGGGTCCCGGATGATTTGGGTGAGGTGATCCCGTTCGGCTTGCGAACAGGTTCGCAAGGTTTGGATCAGGGGCAGCGTGATTTTCCCTTCGTTTAAATCTTTCCCGATGGCTTTCCCTAACGTTGCCTCTTCGGATACGTAATCTAAAGTATCGTCCATCAGTTGAAAGGCGATTCCTAAATTGAACCCAAAATCGGCCAGGGCCTTCTCTTTTTCCATAGACACCCCGCCCAGGATGGCCCCGATTTGGCAAGCGGCCGAAATCAGGACCGCGGTCTTGTTCATCACCACATAATAGTAATCTTCCTCGGCAATCTCGGGGTTCCCCATTTTTACCAGCTGCATGACCTCTCCTTCGGCCATTCGGGTCGTTGCCCCGGAGACCACTTCTAAAATGTGCAGGTTTCCATCCTGGACAATTTTGGAGAAGGATTTGGTAAACAAAAAATCCCCCACCAGCACGCTGGCTCCGTCGCCCCAGACGGAATTCGCCGACGCCATTCCCCGCCGCACAAAAGCCCGATCGACCACATCATCGTGCAGCAGGGTGGCCGTGTGGATGAATTCGATGGTACTGGCCAGGGGAACGGCCCGGGGGCCGTGATAACCACACAGGTGAGCACAAAGAAGTAGAAGAACCGGGCGAAACCTTTTCCCCCCGCTGGAGATCAGGTAATTGCTCACGGTAGGGATCATGAGAATCTCGGAGAAGAGATTTCTGGCCATCTCCGCCTCTATGGCCTTCAGCTCCTCCTCGATCAAGGTTACCGCTTGCTCGAAATTCAAATGCGCTTCTCCCAATCGAAAGATTTCTTTTCAGAAAGGAATATCTTCCTCTTCTTTCGCCGCCGGGGGAGCGGATTCTGCCTCCGGTTCTTTGGCCTTGCGGCTCGCCTCCCCCACGCCGCCGAGCATCTTCATGTCTGTGGCCTCGATCTCGGTGGTCGTCCGTTTATTTCCATCGCGGTCCTCCCAGGATCGCGTCCGCAACCTGCCCTCGATATAAACCAGTTTTCCTTTACTCAGGAATTCCCCGCAGATCTTGGCCAAACCCCTCCAGGCCACAATGCGGTGCCATTCGGTTCTTTCCTCTTTCTCCCCGCTTTTATTCGTCCACGATTCACTGGTGGCCATGCGAAAGGTAGCAACCTCGGCTCCGCTGGGCGTGTAACGAATCTCCGGGTCCGCACCTAATCTGCCGATGAGGATGACTTTATTGACCACGGATTCCCTCCTTTCGATCGACCCTTCTTTTCTTCCCGGATGGTCCCCGAATTTCTCGGGCTGACTCGCTGATTCCCCCTGTTTCCCCCGGACAAAGGAATTTTATCATTCGAAGGAAGGAAGTCAAGGCTTTAATGGGTGCCCCTCGCTTTCAGGTTTAGTTTATGATTATAACACGGGTAAGGGTGAAAACAATCGTTGACAGTCTCACCGGAATTGAGTATGAATGGAATGATTCCCCATTTTTTAAAAGCGCTAGACCATGATCCGTACGATTATCGGCTGGGTGATCTTTTTCCCCACTACTGTGGTATTGGGAACCGTCGCGGTCCTCCTCTCTCTCCTCGACCCTTCCGGGAACATCCCCCATTTGGTCGCCCGCCTCTGGGGGAAGATTCAGCTCCGCATCACGGGGACAACGGTAAAAGTCCAGGGGCAGGAGAATATTAACTCTCAAAAAAGCTACATCCTGGTCTCTAACCACCAGTCCAACTTTGACATCTTCGCCCTCCTGGGATATCTTTCCATGCAGTTCCGCTGGATCGCCAAGGCCTCGCTATTCCGGATCCCTTTCCTGGGATGGGCCATGTCCCGTATTGGATACATCCCCATCGAACGCGACAGCCCCAAGAAAGCCTACCGCAGCATGCTGCAGGCGGCAGAAAAAGTACGGAAGGGGGTATCGGTTATAATCTTCCCCGAAGGGACGCGCAGCCCGGACGGAAACCTGCAGCCCTTCAAGAAAGGGGTTTTTCTCATCGCCCTTAAGTCCCAAGCCCCCATCTTGCCAATCGCGATCCGCGGGACGGCCAAGATCATGCAAAAGGGAGACTGGCGTATGCACCCGGGAAACGTGCAGATTATCATCGGCCCACCGATTGAAACTGCCGGAATTCCGCCGGAAAAGGAGCGGGAGCTCTCCGAACGCGTCCGCAACGCGCTGGTTCAATATCTTGCCCAGATTGACTCCCCGAAACATTTGTCTTAGACTGACATTGTAGGGATCGAAAACTGATGTTCTCGTAAAAAATACCCCAATTCGCTTTTCTGTCGTTCCCGTGAAAACGGAAATTCAGTAGAGGCGGTTCGCGAACCGCCCCTACACCCCGCCTACGAGGGAGTGACGACTTTTTACGAGAACATCAAAACTGAAGGAGGAGATTTTTCGGATGGTGACTCCGGAAAAGTTCAAACATTTTGCCGCTGTCCAGGGCGCGAAGGCCATTCTTAAAGTTTTACCCTTCATTAGCGACCAAAAGTTGCTGGATTTGCCGCTGGTGCAAAAAGGGCTGGATTCAGTCTCCTATTACCCGGAGGGAAGAGATTTCCTCAAGAGTATTCTCCTCCACGGCCGGCGGGCCATCCGCCGTTGTTCCGGGAACTGCCGGGCGAAGTTTGCCGAGAACCTCATCGTCAACGAGTTTATCACCGCCGATCCGAAAAGAGATCATTTCTTCTCCCGGCATGGGTTCTACCCCCCCTTTCTCCTGGTGATCAGCCCTGCCATGCGCTGCAACCTGAACTGCTATGGCTGCTATGCCTCGGAGTACGATAAAGGAGCGGCGCTAGAGACGGATTTGGTCCATCGGATTCTCAACGAAGCCCGGGAGATGGGTATTTATTTCATCACCGTATCCGGGGGCGAGCCCTTCATCCGCCGGGACCTTCTTGACATCTTCGCCGCTCATGATGACCTCTATTTCCAGGTCTACACCAACGGCACATTCATCGACCATTCTTTGGCCAAAACCCTTTCCCGTTTAGGGAATGTTCTGCCCGTCATCAGCGTGGAGGGCTGGGAAAAGGAGACGGATGCCCGGCGCGGCCCAGGGGCCTTCCAAAAGATCCTTGCGGCCATGTCCAGGCTGCGGGAAGAGGGGGTTCTCTTCGGTTTCTCGGCCACGGCTACGCGCCAGAACAACGAGCTGATCATCAGCGAAGAATTTGTGAGATTCCTTGCCGAACAGGGCTGCTTCATCGGCTGGTTTTTCAACTACATTCCCATCGGGAAAAAACCGACGATGAACCTTATGCCCACGCCGGAACAGCGGATTTACCGACGGAAGCGGCTGGTCGAGCTGCGCCAAGAAATTCCCATGATCATGGCGGACTTCTGGAATGACGGGCCGCTGGTGGGCGGATGCATCGCCGGGGATCGGTACCTGCACATCAACAGCCGGGGCGATGTGGAACCCTGTGTGTTTGTCCATTTTTCCGTGGATAATATCAAGAAAAAGTCGCTGACCGAGGTGCTGAATTCGCCCTTCTTCCACGCCATCCGGCACCGTCGCCCCTACTCCCCGAATTACTATCGACCCTGCCTGATCATCGATCATCCCCACCTGCTGCGGGAAGTGGTCGGAGAATGCGGCGCCCATCCTACCCATCCGGATGCGGAGACCATTCTGACTGAATTATCGGAAGATCTGGACCAGTATGCCCTGACCTACGAGAAAATGGCGGATGCACTCTGGCAACAGCAAAAGGGGGTCACCTCACTCCCGGAGCGCCAGGGTACCGTAGGTCTCTGAAAAACCGGGCCGAGCCGTTGCCCGAAATATCAAACCTGGGGTAAAGGAGGAAAAAATAATGATGGAGCTGAAGCTGAGCAAGAAGCCCCTGCTGCAAAATCCCAGCTGTGCCTACTGCGGGAATGTTTTTAGTAAGAACGGGGTAACCCTGCAACTGGAGGCCGACCATAAGGTAATCAACTTTCCCATTTGCCAGCGTTGCTTCGAAATGGTTCCCCTTTTCGAAGCAACGGTTGATCTGGAGGAGGGGTTCGCCCGGGTCAAGCGCTGAACGGGCTCCAGGCCGGATTGCCGCTGCGCTCTTTATACTCTGGATGTGGAGGCTTGCGATGGACCGCGAGGAAAATGGAAAAATAAAGGATGAGACCCGGGAACTGGAAAAGAAGCTGAAGCTGAAGGGCAAGCTATCCTGGGACCGCCTGGAAGAACGGGAGAAAGAAGAAACCTTTCGTTTTGCCGAAGGGTACAAAGCCTTCCTCAACTCGGCCAAGACCGAACGGGAGGCCGTGCAGGAAATCGCCAGAGCTGCCAAAGAGGCCGGGTTTCAAGAGGGGTCGCAGCGGAATGACGGGAAGAAATTTTTTTACGTGAACAAGGAAAAAGCGATCGTCCTGGCCATTCTGGGCCCAGCGCCGATGGCCGAAGGAGTGCGGATCGTCGTCTCGCACATCGACTCCCCCCGCATAGACCTCAAGCAGAACCCCCTCTATGAGGAGGCGGACATGGCCCTTCTCCACACCCACTACTACGGGGGAATCAAAAAGTACCAGTGGGTGACCCTTCCCTTGTCCCTCCATGGCTTGGTGGTGAAGGCCGATGGGTCGAAACTAAATATTCAGATCGGAGAAGACGCCGATGACCCGGTATTCGTCATCAACGACCTCCTCCCCCACCTCTCGGGCAAAAGCCAGGACCGGAAGAAACTCTCCGAAGCCATCGAGGGCGAAAAGCTTACCGTTCTGGCCGGCAGCCTGCCTTTCCCGGACCCTGAAGCCAAAGAACGCGTTAAGCTTCGGGTCATGGAGCTTCTGAACCAGAAATATGGACTGGTCGAGGAAGACTTCGTCAGTGCGGAATTGGAGCTGGTCCCGGCAATCAAGGCACGGGACGTGGGGTTTGACCGCAGCCTTGTCGGGTCATACGGACAGGATGACCGCGCCAGCGCCTACACCTCGCTGCGGGCGATCCTGAGCCTGGAGGAGGCGCCCCGAACGGTCATCGCCCTCTTCGTGGACAAAGAAGAGATCGGCAGCGAGGGCAACACCGGGGCCAAATCCCTCTTCCTCGAGAGTGTGACCCGCAATCTGATTGAACGGTCCGGCTTCGCCGTAACCGAGGCCTTGCTCAAGGAGGTCCTGAGCAATTCCAAGGCCCTCTCCGCCGACGTGGAGTCCGCCCTGGACCCCAATTATCCCGAAGTTCACGAAAAGCAGAATGCGGGCAAGATCGGCTATGGAGTCTGTTTGGAAAAGTTCACCGGCTCTCGCGGGAAGTCGGCTGCTTCAGATGCCCGCGCTGAATATGTGGGCGAAATCCGGCGCATCTTTAACGCCAACAACGTCGCCTGGCAGATGACCGAGATCGGCAAGGTGGATGAAGGAGGGGGAGGAACGGTGGCCAAGTACCTGGCCATCTATGGCATGGATATCATCGACTGCGGGGCCCCTGTGCTTTCCATGCATTCACCCTTCGAGGTGACCTCTAAGGCGGACATCTTCGAAGCCTACAAAGCGTACCGAGCTTTCTTGTCCAGCCCTTGAAATGGTCAGCTGGGCCAGTGGATATGGAGAGCCTGTATGAAAATAAAAATCGAAGCGCCGCGAAAATTCAATCAAGGGAACGGACCCTGCGGAGGAACTTCTCCAGCGATGCAGCCGGAGGGAGTAAAACCTTGACCGCTTGCCGTGGACAGACGGTCGCGCAGCGGCCGCAGCCTCGACAGCTCTCCCCCACCATTGCTTTTCCACCTTGAATCGCCATGGCTTTAATGAAGCAATGCTCCACACATATCCCGCATCCGTCACAGGCCTCGCCAACCCGCACTTCCAGGCCCTCCAGCTTTTGCAGCCCCCTCGCTGCTTCTGCGGGAAGGATTCGGTAAAGTCTGAAGTAGCAGCAACAGTCGCAGCAGTGGCAGATGGTCAAAAGCTGATCGGCCCGCTTGACTCCCAGCCAGAGAGAATCCCACCGCAGCTTCCCGACCATGGGAACCAATCCCAGGGCCAGCGCCCTTCGGTGATGGGCCAGGGCTTCTTCTACCGAGGCCTCCCGCCCCAGCGTCGAGACGATCTCCTTCGCTCCTTCCCCCAAAAAAAGGCACCCGATCTCCTTGGGGTAACGCTGGCAGGCTTCGAGGGATCGGCAGAGGCATCGATGAAGGATAAAGCGGAAGGATGACTCCTGGATGAACTGCTCGACCACCTGGCCGGGCAAAGCCACGCTTCCCGGTCTTTCCACGTCCACGTGAACGGGAATGAAATTCGCCCGATCCCCCCGAAAGGTGTTGCGCAGGAAGCCCCCGACAATCGGCCACCCAACCATCCGGGCCAAAAAGTTCCGCACCGGCCAGAAGGTGGTAATAATCTTAATCTGCCAGGCTGGCCGCCCCATACTTTTCTAGCCCCATTCCCTCTAAGCCCTAATAAATGGTTCTGCTTATCCGTTGGCGCCGGCCGGATTGAACGGCAGGAAGCCAAAAACGGGCAAGAAGCACTAGTGTCTTGGCCGACTACTTCTATCCCCTGGCAATTTAGCCGGGAAGACAGATCGGGAAAAGTGGAGCCACCTAGTCCTCGACTTCCCACAAAATTTCAAAGTCGACCCGGCGTAGCCTATGGAAGGACCACTACCTTTTTTGGCGACTGACGGACAATCCGGCTGGCGCCATGGGATACCTTTTTCTCCCCGATTTCCAGGGCAAGGGAGACAAGTGGCCTACCGCTACGCCATTTGGGGAATTTCCGCCACGATCGGTTTCAGGATGGCTAGAATTTTATCCACCTGCTCTTGGTTTATAATCAGCGGTGGACTCAGGGTGATCCGGCTTCCAGAGACCCTCAGGAAGAGCCCATCCTGCAGGGCTCGGTCTTGAATCTTCTGAGAAATCTCCAGGACCTTCTGGGAGACGGCCCTGGTCTTTTTATCCTCCACGTATTCAATTCCGATCATCAGGCCCAGACCATTCACGTCCCCCACCGCCGGAAGAGGTAAAAACTCCTCCCGCAACCGCCCAAGAGCATATTGTCCCATCCGGGCCGCGTTGTCCGCCAGCTTTTCGCCGACGATGATCTCCATGTCCTTGATGGCTGCCGCCGCCCCCACGGCATGACCGCTATATGTAAATCCGTGGAAAAACGGCGTTTGCCTGTTTTTCAGCTCCTGATAAATCTCTTCCCCGATAGCGACCGCCCCGAAGGGGATATAGCCGCTTGTGATCCCCTTCGCCATAGTCATGATATCCGGAATCACCCCCCAGTTTTCCACCGCGAAGAGCTTCCCCGTCCGTCCGAACCCGGACATCACCTCATCAGCGATCAAAAGGACCCCCATCTCCGAACAAATCTGCCGCACTCTCGGCCAGTATTCCGGCGGTGGAATGATCATGCCGGCGGATCCCTGTACCGGCTCGGCGATGAAGGCAGCCACACTATCCCGGCCTTCCTGTTCAATGGTCTCGGCCAGGAAATTGGCGCATTTCAACTGGCACCCCGGGTACTCCAGGCCGAAGGCACAACGGTAGCAGTAGTACGAAGGGATGTGCAAAAATCCGGGAACCAGCGGGCCGTAGCTCTTCCATAATCGGCCCATTCCCAGGCTCGTGGCGCTGAGAGTCCCGAAAGAAAGCCCATGGAATGAATGATGCAAGCTGATGATCTTATTTTTCTCCGGCTTTTTGGCATGCCAGAAATTCCGGGCGATCTTGAAAGCGGTCTCCACCGACTCCGACCCACCGCTGGTGAAGAAAAAATGTTTCAGCCCGGCAGGCGTAATCTCGGCGAGCTTCTTGGCGCAACGAATCGCTGCCGTATTCGTAAAGCCCCAGTAGGTTGTCGTGTACTGGAGCTTGCCCAGTTGCTCAACAATCGCTTCGATGACCTCTTTCCGACCGTGTCCGATGTTAACGTTAACGAGCTGGGAAGAGGAGTCAATGTATTCCTTTCCCTCCGTATCCCGGATGATTACCCCTTCTGCCCGGTCAAACACTACACCCCGGGTCGTGCCCATCGGCCACATGGAATGGATGAGATGGTCCCGGTCCCACTGCAAAAGTTCATCGGTCTTCGCCTTTTTCATCCCGCACCTCACCGCTCATTTGATGATTTTCTGCTGGCAGACCGAGGAAATGTCTCGGCTGTCTGCCAGAGACAATACCAAATCAGCTCCTCCCAGGCAAGGATATTCTTCCCTTGCCCACCCCCAGTTTTCTCTCGCTTGGGTTGCCCGGCGGGGAGAGCGATGGATGAGGAATCCCGGCGGGAATGGACTCTCCCGAGGGCATCTATTGTGTTTCCGCAAAGGAAGGCGGGATCGAGGGCTGCCGAGAAACCTCGGCTGAAGTCCGCCTGCTCTCAGGAGGAACCGCCGCCTTGGAGTCCGAAGGAATCGCCCTCCCCGCCGGGCCCGGGGCTTTACAGAAAACTGGGGATGGGCAAGTATTCTTCCTCTAAAAAAATTTGTCTTGCCCCCAACCCCTGCAAATAGTATATAATACACCCGCATCAAGGTTTTAAAGGGGGCAACGGGTGGCCAAAGAAAATTCCTGGTCGATCACAAATTTGGTCAAGGCTCCTTCCTTGCCCTCCAAGATTGTCTCCCCCATCGATTCCGTCGAGATGGTCCTCATTCCCGCCGGCGAGTTTACCATGGGAATTACTGAATCTGAACTGAATCAGATCTTCGTCTTGGACGGTTCTCAGAATCCTGTCTTCATGACTGAAGTCCCTGCCCGGAAGGTAAAGCTCGAGCCCTATTACATAGACCTCCACCCAGTGACCAATTTCCAATACGGCAGGTTCATGGAAGAAACGGGCCACCGCAAGCCTCAACTATGGGGAAGAGAGGGCTGGAATGAACCCCTCCAGCCGGTAGTGGGTTTGGGGTGGGATGACGCCCGGGCGTATGCCGCCTGGGCCGGGAAGAGTCTCCCCACCGAGCCCCAATGGGAGAAAGCGGCCCGGGGAACCGATGCCCGCTGGTGGCCCTGGGGAAATGATTTTTACCCGGGCTACTGTAACTCCGCCGAGATGAACATCAACCGGGTAACCGATGTCACCCGATTCCATCTCGGCCTCAGTCCGTACGGATGTTACGACATGGCCGGAAATGTCTGGGAGATGTGCGAGGGAGCTTGGATCGAGGGGCACTTACCCATGCGCGGGGGGTGTTTCCTGGGGACCGCCACCTTCGTGCGTACCACCGTGCGCTGGTCGGCCGAAGACCATGCCAACGGGGCTCACTGGCTCGGTTTTCGTTGCGTGAAGAACATCCCGGAGAGGTAAGTCATGGAACCCAAAGAAGTGCTGGATTTTATCTGCAAGCGGAGGAGCGTTAGGCGTTTCCAGAAAAAGCCGGTCCCCGATGAGATCCTGGACGCCTTGATGAAGGCCGCCATGGCCGCTCCCAGCGGGAACAACGCTCAGCCCTGGGAATTCGTCATCGTTCGGGACCCCAAGCTCAAGGAGGAACTATCCCGCGTTCACCCCTGGGTGTATATGGCCGCCGAGGCCCCTGCGGCGGTCGTGGTCCTGGGAAACAAAAGCTCCGAATGGTGGCAGGACGACTGCGCCGCGGCTACGGAGAACCTGCTTTTGGCCGCGGCCAATCTCGGCCTGGGAACGGTCTGGTGCGGCATCAAGGAAGACCAGGCCAGATCCGTGCGCAAGATCCTGGGCGTTCCCGGGAACATGGGGGTCCTTTGCATCGTGCCCCTGGGCTATCCCGCCGAATCCACTTCCCCCCATACCAAGTACCGCAAAGATAAAATTCACTGGGATCGATACCCCAAATGAAGAAGCCGTAAAAAAAAGCGTTCAGCTCTCAGCGTTCGGCAATCAGCAAAGAAAAAAATACTTCCTGAGGTAGAGAATGGAAAAAGAACGAATCCGTGGGTCGTTGCAGAGAATCGTGGGCGGCCAGAACGTCCTGTGGAATGATGTGGATCTGGCGGTGTACGAATACGACGCCGGGCTCGGCCGGGGCAAGCCCGAGCTCGTGGTTTTCGCCCACGATGCCGATCAGGTCGCGCAGATCGTAAAACTCCTCTACCAGGAGGGGATCAGTTACGTGGCGCGCGGCTCGGGGACAAACTTAAGCGGGGGCACCGTGCCGGCTAAAGGCGGCGTAGTCATCGAGCTCTCCCGGATGGACCGGATCCTGGAGATCGATCTGGAGAACGAAAGGGCCCTGGTCGAGCCGGGGGTTTACAACCTGACCCTCCAGAACGCGCTGGCGCCGAAGGGCTACTACTACGCCCCGGACCCGGCCAGCCAGAAGGTCTCTTCGATGGGCGGCAACCTGGGCGAGAACGCCGGCGGTCCGCACTGCCTGAAGTACGGGGTCACCAGCAACCACATCCTCGGCGCCGAGGTGGTGTTTCCCAACGGCGAGAAGATCTGGGTGGGCAGCAAAGCCGCTGATCAACCGGGCCCGGATGTGATCGGGCTTCTGGTCGGATCAGAGGGGACGCTGGGCATCGCCACGAAGATCCTCGTGCGCCTGATGCGGGCCCCCGAGCGGGTCGTGACGATGCTGGCCATCTTCAAATCGGTGGAAGCCGCAGGGCAGACCGTCTCCGATATCATCTCCGAGGGGATCATCCCCGCCACGCTGGAGATCATGGACAACCTGGTCATCCGGGCCGTGGAGGAGTCGGTGCACGCGGGCTACCCGACGGATGCCGAGGCGGTCCTGATCATCGAACTGGATGGGGTCACTGAAGGTATGGACGAGCAGGCCAAGCGAATCCTGGAGATCTGCGAGAAGAACGGGGTCGTCAGCTCCCGGAGGGCAAAGGATGCCACCGAGCGGGCGGAGCTGTGGGCGGGGCGGCGGGGCGCCTTTGGGGCAGTCGCGCGGCTCAGGCCCGCCTACCTCGTCTGCGACGGGACCGTGCCGCGCACCAAGCTGCCCGAAGCCCTGGTGGCCGTCAAACGGATCGCCGAGAAATACAAGCTCTCCATCGGGAACGTCTTCCATGCCGGGGACGGCAACCTCCATCCGCTGATCCTCTTCGATGATCGCGACCACGCCGAGCTGGAGCGGGTGCACAAGGCGGGGAGTGAGATCCTCAAGGTTTGCGCCGATCTCGGCGGGACCATCAGCGGGGAGCACGGGATCGGCACGGAGAAGCTGGTGGAGATGTCGCTGGTCTTCCGGGAATCCGATATCGAGACGATGCGCGGCATCAAGGCGGCCCTGGA
>Ga0315285_10003181_pt1 | contig 17193 bp, 34 predicted proteins | sample YL17G09_36_MG_FD_203698 | JGI IMG/M metagenome (GOLD analysis project Ga0315285, IMG submission 203698) | Sediment microbial communities from Yellowstone Lake, YNP, Wyoming, USA - YL17G09_36 | ecosystem: Environmental > Aquatic > Freshwater > Lake > Sediment | place: USA: Wyoming | collected... | reverse complement strand
TTTAAAAAAAGGATATCCAAAGATAAAAAATAAGTATAAAATAAAAATCGTTAAGTCTTAGAAAACTAAAAAGTAGGAAATATATGAATAAACATATACATGAATGTATGTATGATAAAAGAACATTTTGTACTATGGATTTGCCTTGTCAAAATTGTAACTATTATTTAGAATTGACAGCAACAGTAGAAGAAATGAATCTACCTCAAGAAGACAACTACTGTAATCACACTGGATACTATAATTATGTAAAATTTCTTTTTTTCAAAAGAAAGTTTCTATCATGTGAAATATGTGGTAGATTAATACCTAAAACAAAATGGATGTTAGATTTGTAAGCAACTCCCGCCTGAAGACGGAAGTGTTCTGTACTGCAAGAAAGATTATGAAAAGGAGGTATAAAATAATTATATAACCAGCGCAAATGAATTTCGTACGATGTATTTTATAATTTTATAAAAGGAGAATTTTTAAATGAAAACTATAAAAAATAAAACAATTCAAGTTTTTGTTATGTTTTTAATAATTGGCATGCCTTGTGCAATTTTTGCAGGATCACAGGACCATGTTATCACAGCTGAGGGTTCAGATATAGTCAGCTTCACTGATGATGCAACTACATGGGGTACGGCAGATCTCATTGGGTCAATTGCACTGAGCTGGACTGATGGCTTGATCGGAGACACTATCAATGGTGGCAATATACACCTAGTTGTAAAACCCTTTCCTTCAGAAGGAGATTACAAAATTTCCCTGAAAAAGGTTACCGCCAGTACCCCCGAAGCTATTTATGGGGAGTGGGCTGTTGAAAAGAATGGTGTGCTGGTATGCAGTGGTTCGGGGTGTATCGGAGAAGCTACAGGGTTAAACGGAGTCGTGGATGTTGATACATTTAAAGTTGTTATTACCGATGGTTCTAAAGCCTGGGCAGTAAAAAGTATTATAGGATACAGCTTTATCGGAGTTAAACCTCCTACAACAGTTAAGGGCACTCTCTCTCGTGATAGTCTGCTCGATCCTTTGGCAGGTGTTAAAGTTAAAGCAAAATTTAAAGTTCCTGGGTCTCCTGCAGAAAAAGAGAAAGATTCTACCTCGGATGACGGTACATATGTATTCGATTTCGGCGATTTAGATCCTGTGAATTTTAAAAAAGTTGTCATGTTTTTCCAAAATACTGATGCTGACGTAGTATTTAAAGGGTACATTGGTATTGCAGGCCGACCCCTTGAAGGTGCGACTGTGGTAGTAACAAGTCAGGTAAATGGATATGTTTGGGCAACAGCAACGGTAGATGCAAATGGATTGTATGAGTTACACGTAGTAGGAGCGGTCAATAAGAAAATCAATGGTCAACTGGTAAAATTAGGTAAAATTGAAATAGAAATAAAAAAATAACCAGAATAGATTGGTTTTAGTATAATGAGTAAGAATGGTGAATAGTGATCACATTCAGAAAAAATTTCATTGTGATCAGATGTGAAGATTTTTTATGATACTAATATAAAACCCCCACCATTGTAAACCGGCGGGGGTTTTTTTACATGTATATATTAATGCCATCTTATGGTCCTGGTAATTTTAAAGATCTTATCTATATTAAGATCCTTTATTTATTTTGTAGGGTTTGAGGAGTGTTTTACATTTAGGACACTCCTTCGTTTCAGGCTTAACTACAAATTTACATTTTGAGCAATAGTAGATATCTATCCACCTATCACAGTGTTCTGTTCTGTCAAATTTAACTCTTGGTTTCCTCATATAAGCACCTTCAGCAACAACTTAGTACATAATAAAAATATATATAATTCTTAATAGAATTTTAAGTCAATATAAAAAATTAATAAATTAATAATTTTTGTTGACATAATACCTAGTAGATATTAAGTATTTTCTAAATATAGGGAAGGAGATTTCTATGCCAAGATTAGAAAGATATTGCTCTACATGTGAAGAAACAAAAAATATAAGAGATTTTTATTATAGTCCTATATATAATAGTTATCAAACGCTATGCAAGGAGTGTGATAAAAAAAGAAAAAAAGAATGGTATACTAAAAATAAGAAAGAAATTGATATGAAAAGAAAAGAATGGCAAAGAGATAATTATGAACTTCACTTAGAACATCAAAGAAAATATAATAATAGTGAAAAAGGCATGGCTGCTCGAGAGAGGCATAGAGAAAAATTAAAAGAAGAAAGAAGAATTAAAAGAGAGAAGAAAGAAGAAATTGAAAAAAACAAAAACATAAATATAAAAAAAGTGGGGGGAAATAAAAATAAGTCTTCTAAGAAAACTAGTAAAGACAACAATTGATGTTGGTACTTTTCCTGTGTCTGTGGTCCTGGATTTTATAACACTAGGAGGCGTTCTTATCGAGAAAGATGTTTCATACACAATAGATCATGCTAAAGCAATTGGAAAAGATCTTTCAGATATCTATAACGATATCACAAATATATAAATAATTCTAGAATAATAAGACTTCGTGGTACAGTATTGAAAGTAACTACTATGTCATCGTGTATGAAAAAAAGAAAACACTTGACAAACATTGTTAAACATTATTATTATGCATATAATTAGAACCAACTATATAATTGACAAATTATATTAAAGTGTACATAAATAAAACCTACGAAACGGAAAATATAGATGAAAACTAATTATATTGGATTTAGAATTGATGACGACATTAAGGAATCTCTGGAATCTTTAGCAACTAAAGAAAACAGAACCCTGTCTAATTACATTGAAACAATCTTAAAAAATCATGTTGTGCTGAATAAACCAAAAAATTTTAGTACAACCTGAAAGATAGTTTCACATAAATAAATAAGGGGGGTCTTATTTCAAAATATGAGAAAAGAAATAGAGGAATTTACAAACAATCTAGTAAAACTATCTCAAGCAAAAGAAAAAACAGGGTATGCCTTAATAACAGGCATGCCAAAAGATTTGGTTATGAATAAAAGCGGGGAAATACTTTACAAAGGATTTTACTCAGCATGTGTTGAATTTATAGTACGATCGTCAGAACGCATTTAAAGGATAAAATGAATAAAAATATATTTATTTTTATATTTAGAGAAATCAGAATACTTCTTATTATAGGGGGAATAACTATTTATTTCTCCTATATAGGATATCACACTATAACTACAATAATATTAATAGTAGTATTATTATCTCAAAAAGTAACAGTATCTTTATCAAAAAATCTATCGCAGGAAAATTCAAAAAACTTTTATGACCTTGCAGTATCTATCCAAAAATTCTTTAATATTATATTTGAAGATATGTCTTCTCGAAAAGAAAATATTAATAAAGCATATGAAGAAATAAAAAATATTAAATTTAATTAAATAAATTTTTAATATGAAGGAACATAATTATGTCAGATCAATATAGTAAAGTCCACTTTGAAACTTTTGAAAGTGCTTCAAAGTTAATTCATTCTTATATTGGATTTCCTGACTCATACTTCTATGAAATCATAGACGAGATCGATAACAGCCTTAAAGGAAAATATACTGCATTCCCCTATGATGCTGCGTGTAATGCCTACGCTGAAGCTACTTTTAATCATGTTAAAAAACTTACAAAGGGATATAAAGATACTTTAAGTGCTCAAAGATCTCGATTTTGGGATATATACATGCCCTATCTTTTTTATAAGTGTGGAAAGAAAATATTTCGACCAACGCCAGAACTTGTGCATATGCTTATTGACACTACTTTGAAAGATGTTGATACCTTCTTTGTTCAGGCCCCCTTCAAATGTATTTTCATAGCCATACCTAAAGAAGTAAAACTCATGAATCCTTTTAATATACCTATTGATGGTTTATACATAGCAATTTTTAATAAAGAAGAAATTCAATACGAAGGGTTTTCTGAGAAATACCAAGAATACAAGAATTACGAGAATAGTAAGAATGTAGCTATTTGCGCTGTCAGTGATATAGTTATACATCCCGAAGACCCACGAGAAACTATGTATTACTGGAATATGGCCTTAAAAGAAGGAGACCTTTTTGAACAGGTAAATACTATATTAAACTTTTACGATTTGGAATATAAAAATAAAACAAAAGAAATAGGATGTGATGAAAGTTATAATAGAACATTTCTTGAGAATATATTATCTTTTTCGATAAATACGTTACTATATATAAACTCAAAAGATGCTGCATCTCTTAAAATTGAAAGACCTAAAAAAGCCAATATAGAAAATTTAAAGAATAAAGCTAAGATAAAAAAAGCAGAGAAACGAACTCAGATACCTTACTACTCTATAGGGGAAAATATTGTTATAGATCATTCATATAAAAATGTAATTACCTTATATGACAAGGATAAAGCCCAACCTCAGAGAAAACTTATAGGAAAATGGGTTGTAAGAGGCCACTGGAGAAACCAGGCACATGGAAAAGAGTTTAAAGAAAGAAAGCTCATATGGCTTCAACCTTATGTAAAAGGTGAAGAATTTGCTGAAGTAATAGAAAAGAATTACACAATCAAATAATAAAAAAGAAGGTCCCTTGCAGGACCTATATATGAATACACCTTTTCGAATAATGAGAGTAATTCGGGTATGACCTTTTTATACAAAATCATAAAAACAAAGTCAACATAAAAAACTCAGAGAAATAAAAAAATTAATAATTTTTATTAATAATATATTATAAATATATTATAATAGAGGCAGATTGTATGGCAAAATCTCTAAATTATGAAACTATAGTAAATGCTATAATAGAAACAAGCTCTGATAAACTTAATGAATGGGAATCAGGGTTTATAGACGATATATTTCATGCGGGATTATATAATAATCTTACTGATCGTCAAAAAGATAAGATTAGAGATATTCATACAAGGTATTGTAAAAGTAATAAAGGGGTATAACCTATGATTAGAAAAAGATATACTGAAAAAGATATTTTAAAAGCGAAGACTCCTTCTGAATATATAGAAAGATGTTTGTATAGTAATGTTCGCAGGGGAGAGAAAACAGTTATTTCAAAAGTGTGGCAAGATCGTACTGGATATACTGTAGAAGATATCAAATATGCACGACATAGGCATCCCTACTGGAAAGGAAGAAAACTTGAAGGGAGTGCTGATAGAACCAGAATTCGTTTTAAAAAGTATCATTTTAAAGACACCCCTAAGTGTATATGGACTTTATCAAGAATAAGGGAATTCTTGAAATTAAATAAGAAGAAAGATGGGGTATATGTTTATAAAGATAAAGATATCTCTAGAATGATGGAATCTACTTTAGCGTCAGTACAAGCTTGGAGAAGAAAAGTAAATCTTATTAATAAGTTGTTTGATAAACTGAAAACGAGATTAGGAAAGAGGGATGAATATTTACCACTTCTTATGAGATCAAACGAGACATCTTTACGACAGGAGGTTAAGAAAGAAAAATCTTCTATTATGCATCTTATCAAGAGTCAACGTAGCAGAAAATAAAAACTTTTTAATAAAAACAGGAGAAACAAGATGGGTTTGGTAGAACACGCAAGAGAGGAACTTAAAAGATTGAGGGATGTAGATGAACCTGATGAGATGCAAGATGTTATCGAAAGAAATGTTCTTGAGATAATAGAAATTTTTTCTAAGCAGGAGCATAGTGGACTTTCTGCTTCGTACTGTATACCTATAATAAATTCATTATTGAGATTTGAGCCTATTACCCCTCTGACAGGAGAAGAAGCCGAGTGGTGTGAAATATCTGACGGAGTTTTTCAAAATAAAAGACTATCTACAATATTTAAGGATAAAACCCGTTTTAAGGGTAAACCTTATTGGCTGGATGGAAAGATATTTTCGGATGATAATGGATTGTCTTGGTATACAAATAGCAATAGCTTTGTTCTTATAGAATTCCCTTTTATGCCTCGTGAGCCTGAAAAGATATTCGTTAAGGAATCTCTCAAGGACTCTTCAGAGGAACTGTCTCTATGAACGAGTTAACAAAGCAACTTTACAAGATAGAGATAGGAAAAACTTTAGTTATAAAGAATAAAAAGGGAGATTCAGAAGGTACTTTTTTGAGAGTACCTTCTGGATGGGTATATAGATACTCTCTAAGGAATTCTTCGTGTTGTTGCTTTATACCATACTCAGAAGATATAAGTCATTGGGATATGGATTTAGAAATAAAAATGTGTCCATTTTGCAAATCAAAGAATGTTTTTGTTCTTTCTAATAATACTCAATTTAAGGTAAGTTGTTCTGACTGCAAAGCAGCAACTAAAGAGTATACCACAAAAGAAGATGCTGTAGCAATATGGAATTCTATAACATTAAAAAATATAAAATAGATAATATTAAGGAAAAAGTATATGAGGACTAATGTATCAGAAGAAAAGATGACTTTGAGCTGTGTTTTATGCGATAAAGATTTAAGGAAAGATTACAACTTATCAGGGGAAGTGCCTTCATATATTTTAGTATGTAAGAAGTGCCTCGAGAACTCAAAATCTTTAAGCTGGTAGGATAAAAATGGAAAATGATACACAAATGATTAATGAGCTAATCAAGCTCAAAACAGAAAACCCTGATCTTGCCGTATGTATCATGGTAGATCAAGATTTGTGCTTTTCTGATTTCGGATGGACGGAAGGTAAGATTTTTTCAGTAAAGGTAGGAGATCGTTATGAATATGGAGAAGTTATTCATACTGATAAAGACGACTTATGTACAACTCTTTGTGATGACTTTGATTTAGATGACGATGAAGAAGAAGGTAAAAAGAGATTGGCTGAAGAACTCAGTAAGATACCTCACAATAGGGTAATATTTGTCAAAGTAAGTATACCTTAGAACGTAGTACAATGCATTGCAACATATCTAATTCTCTACCCTATTGAGTAGAAAGGTTCCCAACAGTTCCTGACGGGGTTTCCAGGAAAAGATTGGAGGAATGGTTATTTTTATTTGACAGGTTTATCAACCTGGTTGATAATACACCTTATTTTATAAAAGGGAGGTAGGTATGAAAAACTTAAAAATAGCCGTACTTTTGACAGCAATTATATTTACTTGTGTATCATGTTCTTCAATATTGATATCAAAGGTACAGGAAAAGGGTGATCTTACTGGCACGATAGTTCTTAAGGATGGAAAGAAAATAACTTTCGAAAAAGCATTTGTTATTGTTGACGGAAAAATAGTAAGGGTTAATAATGATACAATTCATCAGTCGATCCTTATGGAGAATATTACCAGTATCACCTTAGGTAAATCAAAGAAATAATTTAAGTGTAGCCCCAACTACTTCGCATAAATAAAAAGCCCCCTCGTAACTGAGGGGTTTTTTATTGTTAAAAAATTAATAATTTAATTGACGTTTTATATACATAGATATCTCTTGTTATACATAAGAGAAGATAACGACATAAGTAATAAGGAGGTGTTTTAATGGCAATAAAGAAGGATAAGGTTTTGAAGAATCCGGTAGAAGTGGATCAGCAGGAGCATAAGGAGGTTCAGATTACAGCACCTAATTTTAGGGTAGCTGAGTTCAAGATTAAGGGAACGACTCCGTATGTGCAACTTCGTTTTTTCAAAAAGGGGGAGATTCAGATTGCGCACGAGCAGGGGGGATCATCAAAGAACAAGAAAAAGAGGGAAGCTCGGGATTTCAAGAATGAATATGAGCAGGCAAAGCATGTATCGGAGGAAGGATGGTTAGGGATACCTGCAGCGAGTTTTCGGAATGCGATGATATCGGCATGTCGCATTGTAAGTTTCAAGATGACGCTGGCTAAATTAGCAGTATTTGCGGATGCGGATGGTCTTGATCGTGAAGAAGGGACTCCTTTGATAAAGATTAAGGGTACGCCTGAGATGGTAATACATCACGTTCGCAATCAGACGGGGGTAGTTGATTTAAGAGCAAGGGCAATGTGGCGGGAATGGTCTTCGACTGTTCGCATCAAATTTGATGCGGATTTATTTAGTTTGCCGGATGTTACTAATCTTATGGCTCGGGTTGGGCAGCAAGTAGGTATTGGAGAAGGGAGGCCTGATGGAAAGACGAGTGCTGGTATGGGATGGGGTTTATTTGAGGTAGAGAATCTTGGTATTGGGGTATAAGTATGAATGTACTATTAGAGGAAAAAGCGAGAACAATAGATCCTACTACAGTATCTGCACGAGCACGGAAAGAGCTTACGAGTCTTCGAGAAGAATTAGGAGGAACATTACGACCTATAGATGTAGTTAATTTTGCTCGGGATTCTAAAACAGCATTACATTCATATTTTGATTGGGATGATTCTAAAGCTGCAGAGAAGTGGAGATTACATCAGGCACGAATGTTTATAAGTGTTAAGTTCTCTACTATACAATCTGGATTAAAGACATATAAGGTAAAGACTTTTATAAGTCTAAGAGAAGATAGGGGAAATGTATCATATCGAGGAATAGTTGATGTTTTGAATGACCCTGTTAAAAGGGAAAGTATGTTGGATCAAGCTAAAGTTGAGCTCAAGTCTATAAAGAAGCGATATGAGGTATTACATGAACTTGCTTCGATATGGGATGCCATTGATTTGGTAATTGATGAGTAATGGCAGGCGGAGCATGGTCAGGAAACGTGAGGCGGGTCTCGAAACGGGATGGAGAGGCGTGGCAGGCATGGTAAAATCCGGACTCGCATGGTTCGGAATGGTTGGGAATGGATAGGCACGGCAGGCATTACAGAGCGAGACGAGGTAAGGACGTGGTATGGCAGGAATGGTAAGGTGGCGTGAGGCATGACGGAGAACGAACTGGTCAGGAAAGGAGTGGTGTGACATGGCAGGCAAGGTTAGGTTCGGCGTGGTCCCTCTTGAGGGAATAAGATAGAAATTTTTTCTATCTTATAATGGGAATGTTTTTAATTACATATGTTCTAGGACTTTTTGTAAATAGTGAGCATTTTGTTCTAGGACTTTTGTATATTTAGGTAAGAATATTCTTATTATAGGGTTGAAAAAAATTTAATTGATGCACGATAAAATAATATAGGCAGTAGTATAGTTTCTAATAGATTATTACTAATAGTAGCCATGTTCATCTCTTTCATAAAAGCTATCTTCATCAGACTCATCCTCATCAAAATCATCTTCATCTAAAGCAGGGCTTTCAAATGAATAAGATATCTTAGTTTCTATGATAAAGAAGTAATTGCACTTAGGACAATCAACATCATGTTCACCTTCTTCGAATATAGAATACTCTTTAAAAGCATCGGGAAGGTAAGAGGTTGTACATTTAGGACATCTGATATAGGTATCATGAGATATACTATTTTTAGAGTCCTGGAGAGCTTTACAAGAACTGCATAGGGTTCGTGCACCTTTATTCTTATTAAAGGTGAGGTGTCTATTACATTGATAACAGATCTCACCAGCATCTATCTTAGCCTGGGTATACAGATCCCAGCACATTTCACCATTAATAACAAAGTCAGAAATATTAACCATCATCTACTCACTTGTTTTTTTAATTGCCTCTACATAAGCTTCTGCTCCAAAATCACCGGAAGTATACCATTCGAGAGCCTTTGCCCTACCAGCACATCTTCTCAAATCTTTAATTAGTTTTTTTACTTCTTTTAGTATGATAATCTTCTGTTCATTTGTTGCATCAGAAAGATAGTCATAGTGTTCAGTACCTTCTTCTCTACGGTCATCATGTAAGAAATCTCTTTCAATATCATCTGCTAGATCATTCAAACGATTGTATTTATAATCATAATGTCCATCACTCATGTTATTTTCCTTCAATCATTATAACTATAGTAAATATAGACATCTTTTAACTTATCGATAATTTCACTAATTTTAGCTTCTCCTTCAGGATCCTTAATGATATTTTGAAAATATTCTAAATCACATATAATTTTATTTTTTAAATGGTTTTTATCATCGTAAGTCATTCTCTATTCTTCCTTAGGTAACCGTAATTTCTATTTTATTATCACCTCGAAGCCCATGAATAATAGACAGAATATCCTCTTTAACAAGATTATACGAATCCTGTGCCTGATTAATATAGAACATAGCAATCCTCCTTTAAAGGTAACTGTTTTTAAAAACAAGCTTATTATCTCCTATTCTAATGTCAATAGAATTAATAATTTTATTATAGGAAAAAGTAACAGAGTCTAAACAATTTAGCAGGTGCAATACGAGAATCTAAGGGGATAGAACCTGACCTCCAATAAGGAGGCACTATCTTAAAAGCTTCTTCCAGAGATAGAAAGAAGTTCATAGAAATCTTTTCTATCTCCACAAAATAAATATGTCAATAAAAATTAATAATTATATTTCAGGAAATACTATTTATAATTTTATATTGGCAAAATCATACCCAATCTGGGGTTTATTGTAGTATTGCATTTCTCACTTTATATGCCCACCAACGTAAAAAATAAAATTATTAATTTTTAAATCTGTACTTTATTGTGGTAGCGAGCGAAATGGTCGCCAAGCCCGTCAAGGGGGGTCCTTCACGGGTGTTAGGTATACGGGTATTTCCTACACACTCGTATAGTATACCATACAGTCGGTATACTATATTTTTGTGTAGTATATTAATTTTGATTTTTTAATGAGACATAAAAAGATTTTTTATTATGTACTATTATATAATAAAAAAATATATCCTCTTTTTTTATTATATAGAAGAAAATAAAATTAAAAAATAATTAAAAAATAATTTAATTTTTTTATGTTTTGATTGACTTTTGATTTTTTATTATGTATATTATACTTGTCAACATTGAATAAATCATTTTTTCAATGTTGGAATTTTTCGGACGGCAAAAAAGAGAAAACAAAAGTTTTTCTTTTTATAACCGTTATAATAAAAAGTAACAAAATAAAATTAAAAAATAATTAAAAAATAATTTAATTTTTTTATGTTTTGATTGACTTTTGATTTTTAATTGATTATATTAAAAATGTCAACATTGATTATTAAATAATAAATGTTGGAATTATAACGGCAAAAAAGAGAAAATAAAAATTCTCTAATAACCGGAACATTAAAAACAAATAACGGTTTTTTAAAGACATAACCAACAATTGACAAATAAATGTCTTTACCGTGAATATTGAAAAAAACCGTTTTTATATATACTCTTTTCACATTCATAGCTTATAGCTATGCGTGTAGGGGAGTGGTGTGCCTATCGATCAACTTATAGGTGTATCCTTGTGGGATATAGCTATAAGTTGACCGTATACCCGGACACGGGTATAGGATTAAATCAACTTAAGCCCATAGTAATAGGGCTAAATTAAAGTCTAAGGAGTACTATCATGTCAAACACAACTAACCTCAACGATCTGTCTGTAGACCAACTTCAAGAGCTTATTAAAGCTAAAAAAGCTGAAGAGCGTGAAGCTAAAAAAGCTGAAAGAGCTGTAAAAGCTGAAGAACGTAAAGCCTTAAGCGCATGGACACTTGTCAATGGCCAATGGTCTTACGGTGTTGTCACGGACGAAACTCATTGGTGTGCAAAATTTAATCCTGAGCGTGTTGAGTTTGAAATTGTTGGCACAATTCCTGCTGGTACTACTGTGCCAATGGCAAGCCCGAAACATGCTTTTAAAGCATACAGGGGTATCAATTCTGCACTTCGAAAGATTGCAATTGCCGACACAACAAACTTCACGTATACCGTGAAGTAACCTCAAAAAGCCCGGTAGAAATACCGGGCTTTTTTTATGCCCAAAAATTCAAAGTCATAATAAGCATACGGGTAGACTGGTATGCGATTAAATCAACTTGAGCACATATGTGTATATAGTGTATCTATATATACACCTGTCCTAAAGTTGTAAGGACATATAATATTTTTCAAGGAGTGCCTTATGAAAAGCAAAAGAATTTATTTAAACGTCAATGGTATGTCATACCGTGAAACTTTAGAAAAAGTGTCAGGACATTTGACCAATGGCGGATATGTTGACACTCTTACACTGTTAAGCCGTGAGTCAAAAACTCGGTAGTCAATAGCCCTGTAGACATACAGGGCTTTTTGCTTATGCTTTATAGAGCTATAAGGCATAAGTAAAAAAGCCTGATTTTATAAGGCTACAATAATTTTATGTGAGGTGTGTATGAAAATATCAGGGTGTTTGAAAACTGTTATTAGTTCTGAGATTCTTACAAACAAAAACGGCAAAAGAATTCAAAAAGATTTTTGTCAGTTTGATATAATGGGCATAACCTATTATAAATCTTTATACAAGCCATTAAAATAGGCTTGTGAATAGCCCTTCATTGGGCTCTTTTTAGACTGTATATATTCATACAGTGTAACAAGTGCCTAAAAGTATAAGGCAAAATTTAAAATGTGAGGTACACTTATGTTTAGTTTTAAACACAAGAGTGAACTAAGGAACAGGGAATTTGAACGTGAAGTCCAGTCTATTAGACTGGATACTGAAATTGCCCTTGCTGAATTGGGTTATGACAAAGAAAGGCGTAAAGAAATTATGAAGGTGTCTTATGCCTTCTAAACTTACGTCAAGGGAACAAAAGATGTACAAGGAATACGAAAAGTATTCTCGGTACATTGAAAAGCGTTAAAGACTTATACGTCAACCTCAAGACTGCACATCTTGAGGTCCTTTATAAGTCCTTAAATTAACAAAGGAGTAACCATATGTTAAAACATGACGCAAGAGAAAGAGCAATGGCACGAGCAGACAGGTATGCACAGAAAATGAGATCTGCAAGGACTGTAGACGAGTATGGAAAAGCTGTACAAAAGTACTATGATACGCTCAGTTACATACACAATGTGCTTTAAGTCTTGAAAATAGCCCTCTTCATGAGGGCCTCTTTGTGGACTTAAATATTTTAAGTAAGAGGTTATGTATGAACGTAAATTACAATTCTTATCTCGATGAGATATCAAAATGTGAAACTCTCATCACGATAGAAGAAGAGAAAGTCAATGCCAAGATCATCAAGCTCAGGAATGCACTTGAGGAAAAGATTGGTGAAGAGAAGACACGTCTTGTAGAACTTAAGAAAAATCTTGAGGAGCAGGTTATGCTTAACATGACTCATGATTTTGCAGAGAAGAAGACACTTGAGTTCCCTGCTGGAAAGATAAGTATTAAACAATCAGGCGCATCAAGTCTTATCATTGCCAATGAAGAGGAAACCATAAAGAAACTTCGAGAACTTGGCAGGGAGTATGCCATCAAAGTTGAGGAGTCCGTCAAGAAGAATGTCGTTAAAGATATGACTGACTTGGATGTACTTGGATGTGAATTGAAACCTGCAGGATTGAAAGTCTACATTGAAACTTTCAAGACAGTTCTTACCTCTACAGGTATGGAGTAGGTTTATAATTACGGCCTGGAAACAGGCCACTTTTATAAGTCTATTACAAAAAGGAGTACTTACATGGACAAAACAACTGAAGAAGTACGTGAAGAACGAAGGGAATTGTACAAGAAACTGTATAAGAAAATGTCACAAGCTCTTAACGGAGATACAGACTTGTTTTGTGAAGTATTGAGCGAAGAATTGCAAAGGGACCACAGAACACTGCAACAAAACTTCTGGAGGCTTATTGTTACCTTAGCAGAGAAGTATACACAAGCAAACTTTGATTTACGAAACGGTGATTCGGTAGCTCTATGCAGAAGGATAACAGAGTTGGAAGAAAGATACTTACCACATATTTAGGGATCGATGCCCCAGATTTATATTAGTGACTCTTTATACAGTAAAGGGTCAACTATACAAGTCTAGTACAAGGAGTAAAGACTATGCTAACATATGAAAGTTGTTGTAAAGAGTTCGCTAAAGCAAGGACCTCTTTAATATTTAAAGAGAGATGCAAGAAGATAGAAAACCATACATACATTTTTGAAAGAGATGGTATGATGGCCATTAAATATCATAATACATTTATAGTTACAATCGATTCAGAGAATAACTATTATGTATGTAATGGTAATTGGTACACTCGAAGTACTCTTGATAGAATAAATAGGTATTTACCTATCAGGTTATGGCAAGAGAGGTATGGATGGTTTTATACTCTTAAGGGAGTCTTGCATAAGTTTGAAGGTACATGCACCTTAACTCAAGAGGACCTGAAAGAAGATGAAGAATTCACAGCCTTTGTAGAAGAGGCTGCAGTCATGCACGAGGAGAATAGATATGCATGTTAAAAAGATTGAGTTATTATATGTCAACCAACCTGAAAAAAGGAAAGTTAAGGTAACACTGACAAATAAAACAAGGATTTATATCGAAACATGTTATGAATCCTGGCAGCAGTACGGTGGAAACCCTGCAGAACTGTCTCTGACAGTAGGAATTGCAGAGAAATACAACGTCTGGCTACACAATAACAAATATTGCCGATAGAAAAGGTTGAAATTAATCTCTTTGCCTTGAATACTAAAGGTAAAGAGATCTTTTTGAACCTTTTAGACCTGTTTTTAAAGAAATTTTAAAGAAAGTGAGGCTTATATGAAGATGAAACACGCTTTTTGGGCCTGTATAACAGTCTTATTATTGATTTTTACAGCATGTACAGCCCTGATTACAATAAATTGGAGATACCAGGGAGGAAAACATGCGTAAAGATACAATGGATAGAATGAAATGGGCCTCTAAACTGCACGGAAAGGCACGTAAGAGGGCCTCTAAAGCCGCCAAGAGAGCAGATAGAGCTGCTTTTAGGGAAGAATTACAGGAGATCTTATAGATATGAACTGTCAATGCAATGAAATCACTACCTGCTGTGCAGAATATACAGAATATATTGAATATATAGCTCAAAAGTATAAAGAAACCGGCCCTTTTCATGACCTGGAAAAGTATTTATTCAATACATTATCCTTCGAAGCATTCAAATCAGGCAAAAGATTACACGCTTCAGTGGATTTTTATGTCTCATAGTACTTTTTTATGTCTCTTACACTAGAATTATGTCACATTTTAAAGAATTATGTCTCTAGAATGGTGAAATTGTGGCCCATTGTTATTACAATGGGTTATTTTTTGACCATTTTACTTCCGATAAGATCACTTATGTCACCTTAATACTAACCAAAGGAGAAGAATTATGAGTAAGGTTAATGATATAAAGAGTAAAAGTCTGCCTGCTGATGTCAAAAGATCATTAAAACTAATGATTAATTACCTTAATGATTCAGAAGCAGATGACTTTGAAACTACTATGAACAATATAGGAGTAACACCAGACACAAATTTCTTATCTCATATATCATTTGAAGATATTAAAAAGATTCCTGAAGCTAAACATCATATTTATTATCACGTAATGGTAGTAAGTGAATGGTTCAATAAGGATTAGTAAGTCTGAAACTAGCCCAGAATGAATTATATCCTGGGCCTCTTTGAGATTTATTAACTACGTTATAATGCTAGAGGTCCAACTTACTACATATATATTTTCTATAAGGAAACATTGTGTAGCAGAGCGGGGCGGCTTAAATTCGTAGTATTAGCTATGAATTCGTAGTATTAGCTATGAATTCGTAGTATTAGCTATGAATTCGTAGTATTAGCTATGAATTCGTAGTATTAGCTATGAATTCGTAGTATTAGCTATGAATTCACTGTATTAGCTATAAATTCACTGTATTCAGACATGTACTTAAACACATGTTTAATACTTAGACATGTACTTAATCAGTAATATATAGTCACTGTGTTTTAATAGAGCACTGTACTTAATTGTAAAAGGAGACGCTAATGAAACTACTCGCTAACTTCTACTCACCTATGAAAAATGCCAGTGGTATGTTACTAAAAACAGATATCTACTTCAATGATACTATAGACTCTATCATTGATAAACTTCAAGCCTACAAGCTTACATATCCTGAATACGATTACCTTCAACTCGAAAACAACTCTGCTGAAGGTTACTGTCTCGTAGGTTATATTAAGGGCAGGCTCCCTTATGTATAGTATTGAAATTACCCTGTAAGTCTTTAATCTTACAGGCCTCTTTGAATACTATCTGTCAAGGTTAACTGCTGATTATATCAATCACTACCTTGATAATAGCATTTATTTTGTCACATGCTTTGTCACTATTCTTGTCTTATATATCCTACTTAAAAAGGAGAACTCAATGAATATGATTGCAAAAAAGCCTTACGTTAAGAAAAAGAAAGTTCAAAAGTTCTTTGCTATGACTCAAAAAGCAAAAGATGCTTATGCTCATGCCCTTACCTTTATGAAAGAAGAGTATGAAATAGCTCTCTTTGAAAAGAAACTTGATGAACAACTCCCCGGTTGGAAAACTTCCCGCTATCTCATTATGAATAAACAAAGTTATGATGGTCATATCTACACAGGATACAACATTCCTATGCTCTATCCCTACAAAGATGATATCTTCATAACCCTTAAACATATAGAGAAGCTTGGTGCAAAGTTAAAAAACAATGCCCTCGAAGCCTTTATAGCTGGTTGGTTTCCCTTCTCTAAAAAGAAAACTGAAACTGAAGAAGAATTTCGTAAAAGAACCCTATTCAATAAAGGATGCTATACTTCCTATACTGTCTACGGTGTATCCCAAGTGGATAATCTTCCAGAAAAGAAAAGAAAAGATAACCTTCCAACTAATATCCGTAACGAATCTATAGAAGATTTCATATCCCGATTCATTAATAGTCGTACCATTCAAGTAGAAGAACTCGGTTCGATTCCCCAATTCGATGTTACTACAAACACAATTACTATCCCTAACATCAATCAATGTGAATCTTCCGATTCCTACTACTTCACTCTCTTTAAAGAATTTATCCTCATCGAAGGTGTAAAACTTAAAATATTCGATGATGAAGATCAAGCTCATGAAGTATATAACATCCCTGCACTTATCGCTGAAATCGGTAGTGCTGCTCTCTGTCATCTACTCTCTTGTAAAGTCCCTACTGATTCATCCGACTACATCTATACATGGATGAATAAAATGTCAGAAGACTCTTCTGTTCTTCCCTGGGCTACTAAAAAAGCAGAAGAAATCTTTAACTCCCTGCTCAAATAAAAAAATATAAAATTATTAATTTTTTTCTTGATAAAAAATATTCGTATACTACATTGTGTGTATATAAAACACACAAATAGATAAATGTAGATAGAATGTAGATAAATGTAGATAAATGTAGATA
>Ga0315285_10003180_pt1 | contig 17193 bp, 14 predicted proteins | sample YL17G09_36_MG_FD_203698 | JGI IMG/M metagenome (GOLD analysis project Ga0315285, IMG submission 203698) | Sediment microbial communities from Yellowstone Lake, YNP, Wyoming, USA - YL17G09_36 | ecosystem: Environmental > Aquatic > Freshwater > Lake > Sediment | place: USA: Wyoming | collected... | reverse complement strand
CGATCTCGGTCGCTCATTCAGGACGCTTGATCCGCCGGCTTGACCCGGAACGACTTGAAAATATCCTGAATGCGTTCTATCGGCCTGAGACCTTGACTCGCCGCAGAAACCTGATCGAACGGTTCTTTCCCTATCTGTTCCCACGTAAGGAAGAATAGCGATGTGGCATTGGCTTGTTACTAATTTCCGTACATTCTTATGGGCTCTGGCTATGGCTGTTGCGGTCTGGATCTCTGCGGTCACGGCGGCAGATCCGGACGAAGTACGCCTCTTCCCCGCTTCCATCCCGGTCGAAATTGTCGGGCAGGATACCGCGCTTGTTATTACCGGGACCTACCCAAAACAGATCGGCTTGACGCTCCGTGCTCCCAAGTCGGTATGGAACCGTTTGACAACTGAAGAAAACTCTGTCCGCGCTGTCATGGACCTATCCGGTCTGGAAGCAGGTCAGCATGCTGTGGACATCCAGGTTCAAATAGTGATACGACCAGTGCGCATAATTTCCGTAACGCCTGCCTCAGCCACTATCCAGCTTGAACCTCTGGAGATCCGTTCAATACCAGTAGACCTGACACTCTCGGGTCAGCCAGCCATCGGTTATCAGGCGGGAGAAACATCCCTCGATGAGTCCACCGCGGTTGTCGCTGGACCTGAATCAATCATTAACAAGGTTGTAAAAGTACGGGCATCCGTGATGTTGAGCGGAGCGCGCGAGGCTATCGATCAGGTCTTTCCATTGGAGGCTTTGGATGCGAGAAACCTGCCTCTCGCGGGTGTGACCATCACCCCTGAGAACGTCCATGTCACGATCCCTATCAGCCAGCAGGGTGGTTATCGCGATATGGCGGTAAAGGTCGTCACAAGCGGGTATCCTGCCAGCGGATACCGCCTGACGGGCATCTCCGTATTCCCCCCCATAGTCACTGTCTACTCCTCCGATCCCCAGCTGGTCAACTCACTGCCAGGGATCGTCGAGACCACTGCGCTTGACCTCAACGGCGCCAGCGATAACCTCTCCACACGTTTGACCCTTAACCTGCCTGCCGGCATCTCTGTCGTGGGTGAACAGGCGGTCATGACCCAGGTCAGCATAGCCCCCATCCAGAGCAGCCTGACCCTCTCTGACAAGAAGGTAGAGATCATCGGTATACCTGCCGGTCTGGACGCCCAGGTGGCGCCCGAAACAGTGGATATCATTCTCTCCGGGCCTCTGCCCCTCCTGGATACACTCAGTTCACAGGATGTGCGCGTCGTTCTGGACCTGACCGGTTTGAGCGTTGGAACGCACCAGCTTAACCCCAGGGTTGAGATCCTGATCGCTGATATCAATGTTGAATCGATGCTACCGGCGACAGTGGAGGTCACCTTAACCCAGCTGGGTGCTCCTACCATTACAGCCACACCTTAAACGTATGCCTAAACCTGTCGTCGCCCTGGTTGGACTTCCCAACGTAGGCAAGAGCACTCTTTTTAACCGCCTGGCAGATGAGCGTCTGGCGATCGTGGATGACACTCCCGGTACGACCCGTGATCGTATTTACGCCGAGGCTGAATGGAATGGCGTCTCATTCGGCATCGTCGATACGGGTGGGATCGATCCCAGCCACGGAGGAAACCAGCCCCTTTCCACCGGCTCTGCCGAATACATCGATCAGATCCGCATCCAGGCAGATATTGCCATCAGGGATGCAGATGCGGTCCTGTTCATCACCGATGGAGGCAGCGGCATCACCTCACCCGACCGTGAAGTGGCTGAGATTTTGCGTCGCAGCCAGAAGAAACTGGCTGATGGCAGCCTGTTCCCCCCGATATTTGTAGTGGTCAATAAATGCGACAGCCGGCCTCGCGTCGATGAGGTCACCCAGTTCTACGAACTCGGCCTTGGCGATCCTTATCCGATTTCAGCCATCCACGGTCTGGGCACAGGCGACCTGCTGGATGACCTGGTGAAAACCTTCCCACCCCATCCGGCTGAGTCTGAGGACGAGTCTGTTAAGATCGCTATCGTCGGCAAGCCAAATGTTGGCAAGTCCAGCCTGCTTAACCGCCTGGTTGGAGAAGAGCGGGCAATCGTCAGCCCCATCCCTGGTACCACCCGGGATGCCATCGATACACCACTTGACTTCAACGGTATGCCCATCACTCTAATCGATACAGCCGGCATCCGCCGCCGCGGCAGGATCGATCATGGCGTGGAACAGTACAGTGTGTTGCGTTCATTCAAAGCCATTGAGCGTGCGGACGTGGCACTGCTGATGATAGACGCTACGACCGGTATCACCAACCAGGATGCCCACATCGCCGGCTTCATCCTGGATGCCTGGAAGAGTGCAATCGTTCTCGTCAATAAATGGGACCTGGTTGATAAAGACAATTACTCGATGGAAGTCCATACCCGCCGTGTGCGCCAGGAGCTCAACTTCATGGCGTATGTCCCGCTGCTTTTCATCTCTGCCAGGACCGGACAGCGTGTGAACCAGGTCCTGCCGCTTGCCCTGCAGGTCCAGGAAGAGCGCCTTGTGCGGTTAACCACCTCCAAATTAAATCAGGTCCTGCGTGAGGCTCAGGATACCCACCCACCCCCCGCCCACGCCGGGCGTCAGTTAAAGCTATTTTATGGAACCCAGGTGCGCAGCGACCCGCCGACGTTCATGATCTATGTTAACGACCCGAAGTTGGTGCACTTCTCGTATGTACGTTATCTGGACAACCGCATTCGGAAAGAGTACGGTTTTATGGGCACGCCGATCCGCATCGTGACCAAGGGAAGGAGGGAAAAATAAAAGTCACACTCAAGGAACATTATTCCTTCATTCTACCGATGCTCCGGCTGCCATGAAGGAGCCAACCACCACCAATCAAGGCGCAAACCGGGAACCTGGAGCAGGCGCTGTTCCAGCGTGGACAGGTTGACAACGAACAGGTGTTGTCCAGTGGCATCCATATCTGGGATGAGCAAGTACTGTCCATCCGGAGAGAAAGCAAAACCAGATGAAATACCAGTCTGACTGTGATACACCTGCTGCAGGTTGTGACCATCCCTTCCAATGATGTAGATTTCCTGCCCGCCGGCAGGATCGAAGGTCATTTCCGCGAAGGCAATCTGCATCCCATCCGGTGACCAGATGATGGGATAGATCGACCCGTTCTGAAAGGTCACCAGGTCACGCATGCTACCTCCGCCGGGTGTCAGGATCTTGAACACGGTTTTCTGCCCGCTAACATCCGAAAATGCCAGCAGAGACCCATCTGGAGAGGGAACAAGGTCGGACTTGGTCCATGGTGAATCAAATAACGGCTTGACGTAACCATCGTCCACCCGCATCAAGTAAATCTTACCATCGCTGCCGGGGTTGCCCGGGCGCAGGATGACATTGTTGTTGATCCACCCGTTCATCACATATGGACGTCCTTCGACAGGGAGTTTTTTACTGGCTGTCAGGTTGACCAGACCTGTGCCGTCCGGGTGGATCGCGTAAATATCCTCCCCGCCTTCCCCATCCTGCACGCGGAATGCCAGCCAGTGCCCGTCCCGTGACCAGGCCGGCGGGTCAATAAAAGGACCTTCCGTCAACTTTTTCCAGCTCATTTCAATGGGATCGAACAGGTACAACCCGGCGGTATTACCATCCTGGCTGGTGGGATAAGCAAAAGCAGCCGCTTTGCCGTTTGGTGACCATACCAAAGGCATGAGGCTGAAATTCAGATTAAAAGGAACCTCGATATCTTCGGCTGGCGGGCAGGCAGACCCACCGGTCACACACGAACCTGGCAGGCGCAGCAGCTTGACGGTTTCAGCACCATATTCATGGTCAGATACGAAAAAATAGACCTGCCCCAGCGGATCTTTCCCCGTGGTGGGCGCCGGCACTGGCGTGTCGGTCACCAGCGGGCTTCCCTGGACATCGCTGAACTGCGGCATGGCAGCCATCTGAAATGTGAACAGGCTGCTGTTGAGGACCTCATCGTACATTACCTTGTTGACCAAATATTCATTCTGGATGGTATCCCCACCCTGCTTGCCAAAGTCCTGCTCGCGCAGGATGATACCCGTCTGCACATCGATCCAGTAGCGGGAGGGACGTGCACCGTTAGGCCAGAACCAGTCCACCACCAGGCATGGACACCCGGCGACCTTTTCCATCGCCACCACCTGGAATGTCCCCTCACGCTGGCCCAGGCCGGATGAGAAGATCAAGTCACCGAAAGGCGACCCCATCTGTCCTGGGATCGGATGGGGGTAAATACTATCAGTCACCGTCAAAGGCGGGTTGTATGGTTCCCTGGCAAAGCCCGGCAGGCTGCTCGTTTCAGATGAACCGCTCTTCAGGTCCATTTGCATGAGGCTCTGTCCATCGCTGACATGATAGTATTCAGCCTCACCGCCCGCAGAGCCTCCAATGCGCCGGAAGGAATTGGCAGCTTGATCCACCCAGATTTGCTCGTTGAAGGCCTGCGGCGGCAGGTTGCTCCCTTCTGGCGCGCCCCAGGTGACGACCCCGTCCACAAAGATCGTCTTCCAAAACGTGTAACTGCGCAGCATCTTCAGGCGGATGGACTCGGACGACGAGTCCATTGTGAGCGGCTCAGAAACGGGATCGGGAGTGCTTGTGACGCCTGTTTCAGGTGTGGATGTTTGGTCTACTGCCACTTCAAGCCTGCCGCAGGCAGTTAATAGAACAAGCAGAATGTAGATGAAAAAAATCTGTATGGATTTCATGGTTTGCCTGATCTTAAGCATGAGGTGGTCTCCAGGATGGGGCGAGCCAGTGGTCGTTCTGTGCCAGCCCGGGGACGGTCAGGATATTATATTGACCTTCATCGAGCGAGTAAACATACAACCATTCACCCATCTCGCTGCTGTCGGATATGACCACCAACCGGCTGTCGGGTGAAAATATGGTCCTACCCACGATCCCGCCATCGTAGATCTGGTGAAAATCGGTGCCATCCCGGCGAACGAGGTAGACACCGTTCCGGTCAGAAGTGATCAATCCGCTGAATAATAGCCATTGCCCGTCAGGTGACCAGCCTTGCAACGTGATACTGACATTCTGAAAAGCTGCCAGCTGGCGGCTGAATGAGCCGTCTTTATTGAGCAGGTTCACGCTGGCTCCACTTGAAGAGTAGTCCAGAGTAGCAATGGATTGTCCATCTGGTGCCGGGAGAAACTGGCCCTTGCCTTCAGGCATGCCCACTGGAAATTCTCGATACTCACTGGTTTCAGGATCGATCAGGTACAGCTTGATCTCTCCCTGGCGACCAAAACCAAATAGGTATTGGTTAGCGAGCCAGCCACCCATGATGAACATGGTGTAATCACCTGTAAATTTGCCTTTCGTCAGGTTCAGCATGCCGGTGCCGTCAGGGTGTACCACATACAGGTCGTATACATTCTGCTCAAAACCCATAAAGATGATCCAACTGCCATCGGGTGACCATTGAGCCTGTTCAATGACCTGCATCCTGGTCAAGGACTGCCAGGAAGATATCTCAGGGTCATAAATATCGAGCAAAAAAGGTGTCTGTGTCATACCGCTTTGTTCGGGATGGACGATAACAGCCACGCTCCCATCCGGTGACCAGGTCAACGGTAGGACGGTTGCATCCTTGTTCGGGTATCCAGGGATAAGAGTGAAACCGGGTTCCAGGCAGGCGGCAGTTCCCAGCACGCACGAACCTGTCACCCTCACCAGCCGCAGGTTGGGATCGTTACCACTGGCGTTCATCAATGTGAAATACAGCTCGCCGTTTGGATCTTTCCCTGCTGCCGGTGTTTCGGATGCAGGTGTTGTTGATGAGGGTATACCTGATGCATCCCTGGCAAAGACGGGTATCGATGTAGGGGGAACCTGGAATAGTTCATCCGGGAATGATACATTGTAATTAATGGTATTAATCACATATTCAACGGTCACCAGTTCACCACCGCTCTTGCCAAAATTTTGCCAGCGTAAGATGATACCAGTATCTGCGTCGATCCAGAACCGGTCGATCCGCCCGCCTTGATCACTTAGCTGCCAGTCAACCACCACAGCCGTTCGACCGGCTGTGACCTCCACGCTGATCGGATTATACGAACCACCGCGCTGTGCCAGTCCTGCAGGAAAGAGGGCGGCGCTCAGCGGGGTACCCAGTGTCCCATCCAGCGGATGCGTATAGATCGTGTCAGTCACTGCTTCAGGAGGGGTGAATCCCTGGATCTGTGGCGCCGTGAAGGATTCGGTATGACCAGTTTCCAGGTTCATTGTCAATCCTCGCTGTCCATCGGAGACAGTGCAATCCACAGCAGCTTGATCCAAGGGTGCGCTCAGCAGGCGGAAGCGTCCTGTTGGTTGGTCAACCCACACCTGATGGTGGTTTGACTGTAAAAACGTGATGCCATCCATGTCATAGGACGTCAACTTCGCATCCACCCAGACCTGCTGCCACAGGTTGTGGCTGTACAACATCTTGCGGCGAATGGTCTCTGGGTCAGATCCCAGGGTCAGCGGGCTGTTAAGCAGGTCGAGTGCAGAGACCTGGGTTTGTAGAGCATCGATCGTGGCTGTCATCCCAAGATCCGGTGTGGGCGTGCGCTCAAGGCTGATTTCCAGCGTCCCACAGGCAGCCAGAAAGATGAATAATATTAAGAACGTGAATCGGGAAATGGTTTTCATTGGATGCCTCCATATACTAAACTGTGAATATTCTTAATTATTTATATCACCCCGTTGTTACTGGATTGTGTTGTTATTGTTACAGTTTGGTAACTGGCATGTAAATTGGAATGTCGAATTCTGATTCCACCAGGTTTCGGGTATGATGCTACTGCTTTGTCATCGGTATCCGTACTGTAAAAACCGTCCCTCCTCCTCCTGCCTGTTTTGAGCGTACCTGGATCTCTCCACCATGCAGCCCCACGATACGCCGGACGAGTGCCAGTCCCAGCCCACTCCCTTCAACTCCGCGGGCATTTGCCCCCCTGTAGAGTTCCTCAAAGATCCTCGCTGATTCATCGGCAGGTATACCCGGGCCGCTGTCAGCCACTTCGATGATGATCACTTTACCATCTTCACGTGCCCGTACCTCGACCGTATCCTTTCCTGAAGTGAATTTGAGTGCATTATCTACGAGATTATAGAACGCCAGCCCCAACAGGTCGCGATCCCCGGTGACCGTTGGAAGAGGCCAGGGAACGCGTGAAACCATCAGATTGATCTGCCGGTTTCCGTGTTCGGGCAGTGATCGTGCAGCTTCCACCATCTCATCCAACAACCCGGGAATATCAACTGGCAGGCATTCCAGTTGGCGTTCTTCCAGGTCAGAGAGCTTGCGCAGGTCGGCTAATAACCGCCTCAACCGCTCAACTGCCCTGTGCGCATTCAAACCTGCCTGCCGGCGCTCCTCCGGACCCGGCGCTTCCTGCAGATTGACCAGGGCAGCCTGCAGGCCGGTTAGTGGATTCTTGATCTCGTGGTCCAGGCGATGGATAAATCGGCGGCGGCTTTCATCCTCCACCTTTTTAACCTTATCAATCTCCCGGCTGGTTTCCTTCCGCTTGCGCCAGTCACCAACTGTAACCGCAGCCAACAGCAGCGTTACGAACACTCCCACGACAAAGATAGTCATGGCGGCATCGACCTTGAATACCAGCACCGGAATGGGCTTCCAGAAGACCTGTGCCAGGTACGAGCTCAGGGCACCCAGCAACAGGGGCAGCAGGATCAACGCAAGAGACCGGAGAGTTTTCATTATCCCGACCGCACTTCAGCGATAAAACGGTAGCCTTCACTGGGCACCGTTTCAATGAAACGTGGTTGTTCCGGGTCATCGTTTAATGCCCGGCGTAGTTCCGCCATGCGCGTGTCCACCGTGCGAGTCCCGGCCGGATATTCCCATCCCCAAACAGCCTCAAGCAGGCGTTCCCGGTTGATGCACTCATCGGGATGGACCATCAGGTATTCAAGTACCGCAAACGCTTTGGGGGTGAGGTCCAGAATCACCTCATTGAGTTCAGCACGCCGGGCGCGACGGTCCAGTGTTAATCCGTCAGCGATTAACAACCAGGATGAAGAAAGCGATGGCTGACCGGGTTTTACCCTGCGCAGAACAGCCCGGATGCGTGCCAGCAGTTCGTGCGGATCAAAAGGCTTGTTCAGGTAATCGTCCGCTCCTTCTTCCAAAGCCAAAGCCCGCTCGGCTGCTTCCCCAACTTGTGTCAGCAATATGGTCGGTGTCCACAGATTGGCATGCCTGAGACGGCGCAAGACTTCGCGTCCATCCAGGCGCGGCATGAGCACATCCAGGATGATCATATCCGGTTTATGGGACTGTGCCTTTTCAAGGGCGTTCTTGCGATCGATGGCAACCAGGACATGAAATCCTGCCCGCTCGAGGAATGGAGCAAGGCTGTCTGTCACGGCAGGGTCGTCATCGGCAAGCAGCAGGGTCTGGCGGGTGGTCATAAAGTGTATCATAATACGGTTGAATGGATTCCAACTTTCCGGAAGGAGTGACCGCCTCCTGATTTCTGGCAGTCACTCCTGGATAATAAATTTATTTCTACATACCTTGTTATACCGAAATGGGATTTCTCTGCCTGTCAGGTGTATCCCATGAGCTATGCTTGCTCATTAAATTGATGGATTCAATTGCCAGGAGCTTCAATTAAATGATTAACCATCCTTGGCTGGGTAGTTGTAGTGAAGACAGGAATTCCACACTGTTTTCTAACTCGCCGTCGCGGTAGGTGTTATGGTCGGTGCAGTAACAGTCGCGGTTGGATTGATATCCATCCCCGATGAGCTGACTATGAGCGGCGCAACCCAAAGGGCTCGGTCTCCTGTGGCATACCCATTGGCGAGGACCGTCAGGATGAATTTGACATTCTGCCCCACCAGTGAAGCCAGGTTCAGGTCCGCGTTGAAGTATTGTCCTTCGTATCTTTCGCCGAAGACCCAAAAGGACTTGACCGTACCCGTACCGATCTGGTAATCCAGCCTGAAGATCACGAAACAATTTGTCGCCCCATACTCACAATTAACGGTCGTCTGGAACCGGTCGCCGCTCTTGACGGTGTAAGCCGGGTAAATTCCCTGGATATAGCCGTTGTAGACATTTTGCGGGAAGACCATTAGACCGTATCGGGAATCCGTTGTGCCATTTTCAAGCCTCGGTTTGTCCACCTTTAACACAAAACCCTTGCTGTCTCCGTCTGTGCCCGGGCAGGGCAGCGCGCCAGAACCGCTGACCCACTGGGCTGAACAGGCATTGCTAACAAAATCGTACCCAGTTCCGCTTGAGTTCGAGACTTTAATATCAACCCAAAACGCTATGTTGCTGGCACCGAGACCGAACTGCACACCTGCCGCGTTCCGCAGCTTCCAATAGCCGCGATAACTGCCGCTGGTTGTTGGTGAGGTCAGGTCTACCGAAACATCCACTGTTTGCCCGGGTGTAACACTGGATGAAAGGTTGACCGAGGCTTGCCCACCCATCTGATCGCCACTGTTATAGACCAGGTTGTAAGATGTCGTCCATGTGCATGTACCATCATTCTTTAACCGCCACGTCTTTTTGAATGCCACACCTGGCTGGAAGACCATCCCATCATGTATGGAGATATCTGCGATGAAGGCGGCTCGATCACTGCAGGCTGTTGGAGTGGATGTTTTGGTCGGTGTTGGCGGCGTACCGGTGTATGTTGCAGATGGTGTTGCCACGCTTCCTGATCTTGATACGATCGGATAACCCCACAAGGCGCGATCCCCCGTGGCATAACCGTTTGCCAGTACCGTTAAGATGAATTTGACATCCTGCCCTGCCAGTGCGCTCAGGTCAATGTCCGCGCGATAGTAGGAACCCTCATATTTTTCACGAAATGACCATAGTGTCCTGACCGGATTGGAGCCGGTTAGATAATCCAGCCGGAAGGTTACATAACAGTTGGTGGCGTTGTACTCACAATTGACAATCGACTTGAAGCGATCGCCTTTCTCCACTCGAAAGGCGGGATAAACTCCCTGGATCCATCCATCGTAGCTGTTTTGGGGGACGGTCAACAAGCCCGGGTTGGGATCAGTAACGCCGTTCTCTAGACGCGGCTTATCCTGTTTCAAGGCAAATCCCTTGGCGTCTCCCTCGGTTCCAGGGAAAATCAGTGCTCCGGCGCTGCTCGTCCATGTCGCGGAACCCGCGTTTGCTGCGAAATCATAAGCAACGTTTGTGCTGGAGGAAACATTAATCTCCACCCAGAAATAACTGTTGGCTTTTGAGCCGATCCCGAAAAGCACACCCGCTGCATTGCGTAACTGCCAGTTGCCCTGGTAGTGGCCTTGTACACTAGGCGCGGTCATGTTAACCGAGACGTCGACCGTATTGCCCGGGGAAACTTCGGAGGGCAGGTTGACAGAGGTCACGGTTCCCATCTTCTCGCCGCTGACATATATCAGGCTGTACGCGGTCGTCCATTTACAGGTCCCGGTATTCTTCAACCGCCAGGTCTTGGTAAAGGTCTCTCCCGCTTTGAATGTCGTGCCATCCGGAACCGTGATATCGGCGACAAATTCCACCCAGTCACAATAACTGGCCGCGCGGGCTTTTGTTGGTGCCAGCCCAGGGAGCGGTATGAGCTGCGCTAACAGGATCAAGGATAGGATGATCCAGGTAAGCATGCGTCTAGATTTCATGGCATTTTCCTCCATTTCGAACTGGCTTGTGCTTATCACACAACGCCTAAATACCCTTTAAAGGGAGTTGGCTATATGACGACCAGAACATGGGTAAAGTTCCATCACATGACTGAAAAAATCCGGTCTGCCTACATCATAGCGCATGCTTCGATTTTGTTCAACCATATTTTTCCCCACTGATCCCACCATAATTCTGACCACCAGTGCTGATGATCCCTGCTTTGAGTTGGAGGCCTTCTTCTACCAAGCTAGACCCCATCCATATCCAGCTTCACCCATTGAAATAGGTTTTCAGCTCACCTGTTCCAAAGTAATTACGCTTGGCTTTGAACACATGTGAATATTGGTTTTCAGTTGGTTTTGCCTATATAATCCAATAAGATGCCCCGGGTTATTCTCCACATTGATCTGGACGCTTTTTTCTGCGCAGTCGAAGAATTGCGCGATCCTTCCCTGCGCGGCAAGCCATTCGTCGTAGGCGGACGACCAGACGCGCGCGGGGTGGTAGCATCCTGTTCCTACTCTGCCCGACAGTGCGGTGTTCGCTCAGCCATGCCCATGGCTCAAGCTCTTCGCCTCTGCCCGGGTTTGGTGATTGTTTCAGGGCACCATCGCCGCTACGGTGAGGTCTCACAGCAGGTGATGAATCGCCTTCACCAGCATACTCCCCTGGTCGAGCAGGTTTCCATAGACGAAGCCTTTCTCGATATGAGCGAGATAACCGAAACGGGCGAAATACTGGCTCGCCGTATCCAGGCACAGATCCGGGATGAGTTGGGCTTGCCTGCCTCTGTTGGTGTTGCCAGCAATAAACTGGTCGCCAAGATTGCCACCGAGGTCGGCAAGAAAGCCGCTCGCGGGGCAGGACCACCATTCGCCATCACCGTTATTCCACCGGGAGAGGAGGCAGCCTTCCTGGCACCTCTCCCCGCTGATATGCTCTGGGGCGTTGGCCCAAAGACAGCGGTACGGCTTGCCGGACTGGGTATATACACCATCGGAGATATTGCCCGCTGGTCGGAAGTGGACCTGGTCCGCCGCTTCGGTGAGACCGGTCGAGAGCTTTCACGCCATGCCCGCGGGATGGATGACAGCCCCATCGTGACCGAGCATGAGGTCAAATCCATCAGCCAGGAAGTGACCTTCGCCCATGATATAAGCGACGATGCAATCCTTAAAAGCACGTTGCGCGATCTCTCCACCCAGGTCGGTGAACGGCTCCGCAGGTCAAACCTGGCTGGTATGACCGTCAGGATAAAGGTACGCTGGCCTGATTTCACCACCTTGACGCGGCAGACAACCCTGCTGCAGCCAACCAACAACGACGAAGAGATCGCAGGCACCGCCCAGAACCTGTTGGCAAAGGTACGCCCTGCGCATAAGGCTGTACGTTTGATCGGGGTCGGTGTCAGTGGATTAGGTCCCCCGGTTCACCAGTTGAGCCTCTGGGATGATGGTTCCGAGAAGGCACGCCGTCTGCAATCGGTCCTTGACGAACTCAGGCAGCGTTATGGTGAGAAGGTCATCCGGCGCGGGGATCAAAGGCAGAGGGATCGTTGATGTTCAGCGGCAATTAATGTCTTGATAAAAGGATCGTGCATGAGTATGGTTAATGGGCAGGAGGCTGGTATGAAAAAATAGACTTGAGAAAAGATGTGAAAAATATCTATCTACCTCCAGGCAGGTCGAGATAGTTGACAATCCCTGCTTCAGTTCCAATTCACATAACAATTATTCCAAATTGAAAATCAGGAAAGAGCTTGATGACTGTTAAAACCCAATCCATCCATCTAAATACCAAAGGAAATGCTGACATCATTGATATCACCTCCCAAGTCAACCAGGCTGTATCCCAGAGCGGGGTGGCAGATGGTGTGGTCACGATCTTTTGTCCTTCTTCCACCAGTGCCCTTACCACTATCGAGTATGAATCAGGCTGCCTGGCTGATCTACGCCGCTTATTCGATGAGATCCTCCCATCTGACCGGACCTACGCTCACAATGCCCGTTGGGGCGATGGAAATGGTCATGCTCACGTTCGCGCTGCCCTGCTCGGACCATCCCTGGCTGTTCCCCTCGTATCGGGTCGTTTGACTTTGGGAACCTGGCAGCAGATCATTTATATTGATTTTGACACCCGCCCGCGGCAGAGGGAGCTGGTGATACAGGTGATCGGGGAACTGTCACAGAAGACTTTTTAGCTCAGGAGCTTCATCAGCCTATTCCAATTCCCGGTATAGGAACCAGGCTCCCTTTCGCCGTGCAGCATCTTTGGGCGCCCGGTCGTAGTATATCTCAAAGATTCGTCCTCCCTCCACGCGCGCACGAAAATAGAATCTCCCAACCCCCCACGAACCACGCCTCTCGGCTGTTGCTGCATGTGCTGGACGCATATTTCGACTCATGCGTCCCTTGCGCTTGTAATCCACCCACTCACCCAGCTTCTCGACGATATAATATTTCTGATCGCGCCAGGTGAATCGATCTGGTAGTGTCGGTTTTTTCTCCAATAAAGGCATCGTATCAAACTGCACCTCGATCGGCTCACCTATAAAGTGGATTGGTTCGAACTCCATGCGATTCTCCCATGTTAGTGCAACTTTGCTGCGATGCTTGCGTAGGTACTACATAGAAGATCAATATATCAAGGAGAACTGAAATGGCAGAGATCTACAAACAATTGTACCGCAGCAATACCAACCGCATGCTTGCCGGTGTCTGCGGTGGTTTGGGAGAATATCTGAAAATGGACCCGACAGTCGTCCGCCTGTTATTCCTACTGGCATTCTTTATGACTGGGGGCGGTATCCTGCTTGCCTACTTCATCATGATGGTCGTTATCCCTCCCGAGCCGGTTTATTCAAACCCTGGACAGGTCGAAAGTAGATAAAGGTCATGATCCCATCAATAAGCCCATCCTATCACAGGGATGGGTTTTGTTTCACTTTATTCCAGCCCTTTTTCCCCTCTCGGGAGACGAACCAGTTTTAATAATTGCCCACTCAAACCATGATTTATGTATTAAAATAGAGTACCCGGCATTGGATCATGTATCCTGCTGCCCACCTGTTCTTAGGGAGGTGGTCATATTCTAATATTTGGAAGGAATGGAAATGGAGAAGAAGCTTTACGTTGGGAATTTATCTTATACCACCTCGGAAGAGCAGTTGTTCGATTTATTTTCCCAGGTAGGTACAGTTTCATCTGTGGAGTTGATCAAGGATCGCGTCACCGGAAGTTCTAAAGGTTTCGCCTTCATCGAAATGAGCACCCAGGTCGAAGCTGAAACTGCCATCAGCAAGTTCAATGATCAACCTCTGGAAGGGCGGAACCTCAAGGTCAGTCTTGCCCGACCCAAGGAGGAACATCCCCCGCGTCGATTCGACGACGCACGCCGTGGAGGTTATAGCGACCGAAACCGTCGTGACAGGGGTGGGGGTGGTCAACGTAGATATTAGCTCAGAGAAAACAAACTCCCACCTCAGCATGGGAGTTTGTTTTCTAACCAACCAGGATCGTGCGCGCCGGCGCGCCGTCTGATCCGACTAGTTTTAGAGGCAGGCAGTACAGGATATAGTTACCCTGGGGTACGCCCGTTAAATTCAATCCTTCGAGGACGACGATACCTGCACTCAACAGGGTATGGTGTGTTGGTACACTTTTTTTATAGGGGGCTACGGAGAGATAATCCACCCCAACCAGCCTGATCTCATGTTTGACCAACCAGTATGCCCCATCTTCGGTCACCCCAACAAAACCGGCAAAGAACTTTTTTTTCTCACGAGCCCATTGTGTGGAGTTGCTGGTATGGATCAGCAAACGTGAAGTTCCAGGAGGTATAGACGCGCTCGAAAGGATTTGGTCCGTGATGGCAGTCACATCATCCCCGAACTCCACTACATAACAAGGGCCGGTGAGTGTATCCAAGGATAGTGTTTCAACGGTCCTGCCATCGTTCAGGAAGTGATGTGGCGCGTCCACATGGGTCCCGCTGTGCACACCGGCACTGAACCGTGAGACGTTTGCATGTGCTCCCGCATCCATCGATTCGACCAGCTCGATCGCGATCTGCGGATCTCCTGGCCAGACGGGTAGCTCGGGAGAAATCGGGAGGGATATATCAAAGATTTTCATTGAATTATCCTCAGGGAAGGTTGGTCGGTGAAGGTGTGGTATATATGGGAAGCTTCATCGGCGTCAGTGTCAAGGTTAAGGTTGGGGTGGGTGTGGGAATATTCGAACCCCAGCCGCTTGCATCGAAAATGAATGTAAGAAAATCGCGGCGTTCCTGTTCGGTCATGGGTAGAGGCCGGCAATAGTCGACCAGCATGGCTGTCAACAACTCGGTGGCAATGTAACGACCTTCGTAAAATATATGGCGGTCAAGGAACTCACGCCGCGTCCCCACATCGTTCATCTGGTCAAAAAACAGGTTGCCGAGCCCGTAATGTATGAACGATCCGTGATAGAACTCCATTGCTTGAGCGAAGTGGGCCTGGCTGCCGCTGACGACTACTGCACCGGCGTCTGCCAGTAAACGAAAATCCCTTTGCTGCCAGGGACGCGGGTCAGGTGAGTAATATTCATGGTATTGGAATGAAGCAACAGGCAGGTAGCCTTGAGCGCGTAATAATTGGATTTGCTCGACCATGTAGTGATAATTACACGGTGCCGCACCGGGTTGATTTTCTGTTGCCCAGGCATAGGATGGTCCATGCGGATTACAGCCAATGAAAGCCAGCTTGTTGCCGTTGTGTTCCATGGTCCTGGGTTTGATGGCATCTTCCAGGTTTGCTCCGCCGCCGTAATAAAGCCAGCCACGCTCCTTGTACATCTCCAGTGTATCCAGGGTGGCTTGTGAGCTTTGATCCTGAAGGTGATTGCCAGTCAACTCAATGACATCCGTACCTATGTCTTCCAGCAGTCCTATATATCGGGAGTCGCTGCAATTGAATCTTTCCTTGTTGGGATTGGGGTATGGGCATCCTGGATCAAATGCGACCTCGTTGCTGATGTGGGCGATGTCCGCATAACGCAGCCAGTCGCCGACATCCAGACCGGGGTAGGTGATCCCCTTTATTTCCATTGTATACGCCGTTGCCCTGACCAGGGCAGTCACGCCAGTCATGACTAAAACTGTTAGTTTGGATGGGTCTCTGTTGGTTGCAGGCAGCGTGGGTAAAGGCGATACCGGGCATGGTTCGCTGCACTTTATGCTGTAAGTAGAAACGAGGGGATAGCCGCCTGGCTCGAAATCATTGTGCAGTGGGGATTGTCCATCCACACTGAGCACTTTCCACTGCGGTTCCAGAGCCTCAAAAGGGATGATCGCCCACGAAGGTTGGTGCGCCCAGGCAGTATCCATTATTTGACCAGCTTCAACTGTACGGACGGATCCAGTCGCCGGTACACCCCATAGAGCTGTGAATGTTTCCAGGGTGGCTTTATCCATCAAAATCGGCTGGCTGGCAAACGACCCTGGTCGGTTCCCATTCCAGGCTTCACGCAGTTCCTCACCGGTTACGTTATCCACGATCGTCGGAAATGGTGTGACCAGTGCATATATCCAGCTGGCTGTTCCCCTATCCTGTACAGGTTGTTTCACCATATCCAGGTGCAGGCTGGCTGCCCCTGGTGTTTCTACCAATGGAATATCCCAGCTTTCGACGACCTTGCGCAGATTCTCCGGAACCGCCCTGCTCACCCAGATCCCTACAGGTATGGGTGTGCTGGTTGGTGTGGGTGGTAACAATTGAATAGGCGGGATGGTCTCAATGATACCTGGCGCTTTGGTCTGCCCGAACTGAACCGTTGGGATGGAGAATCCACCAGCGTTGCACGCCGAGAGGGTTAAACCAACAATTAACAAATAGCTTAACAACGCAGTAACACGGTGGATCATGGAATCATCCTTATTCCAGATGATTATGGGGGTTATCCGTTTTTTCGTTTCCACGTACTCCACCTATGAGGGGATGACCTGATTATAAGCGTTAGCCGGGTTTTAACTCAATCTCCGCCTGCGTAAAGCCTTTTAGAGCAATATGATCGATCGTTACCCCCAATCCGAGACCTGTCGGTACATTTATGGTGCTATCAGGATTGAGCATAAAACTCTCATTGGTGATATCCTGAACATAGTATCGCTCCGAGGCTGAAATATCCCCCGGTAATGAAAAGCCGGGGAGTGTTGCCAAGGCCAGGTTGGAAGCGCGGCCGATACCTGTCTCAAGCATCCCGCCGCACCAGACCGGGATACCCCGCCCATGGCATAGATTATGAATAGAGACTGCTTCACTCAAACCACCAACTCGTCCAGCTTTGATGTTGATGATCCGGCAGGCGTCCATCTCGAGTGCCTGCCGGGTGTGCCGGAGGGAAAGAATGCTCTCGTCCAGGCAGATCGGCGTTTGGAATTTGGCTTGCAGGTGATGGTGATCCCACAGGTCATCCTCTGAAAGGGGTTGCTCGATCAGCAGCAGGTCTAGGTCGTCAAGTGGCAGAAGGACATCCGCGGTTT
>Ga0315285_10003178_pt1 | contig 17194 bp, 21 predicted proteins | sample YL17G09_36_MG_FD_203698 | JGI IMG/M metagenome (GOLD analysis project Ga0315285, IMG submission 203698) | Sediment microbial communities from Yellowstone Lake, YNP, Wyoming, USA - YL17G09_36 | ecosystem: Environmental > Aquatic > Freshwater > Lake > Sediment | place: USA: Wyoming | collected... | reverse complement strand
TCCTGAGCGACATACCCGGTCTGGGCCGGCTGTTCGTCAGCGGGCCTCAGGAGCAAACCCGGACCGATGTCCTGATCTCCCTGACGCCCCGGATCGTCAAGGCCCTGGAGCGGCCGGAACCCGAGGTCGAGAGCTTCCCGTCGGGAACCGCTGAAAGCTTCGGGCCGCTCGCGCCGGTGCCTCCAGTGACACCCACGCCGCCAGCGGCGCCTCCCCCACGACCGCCGGGTCCTCCGCAATGATGATGCGACGCCCGACCCGGAGGGCGCGCGGCATCGCGCGCCGGTCGGCACCGGGCCTGACCTTCATCGAGCTGCTGATCTCCGTCGCCGTGCTGGGCATCCTGGCGTCGGTGGCCATGCCCCTGGTCCAGGTGAGCGTCACGCGGACTCGGGAGCTGGAGCTGCGCCGGACACTCCGGAAGGTGCGGGAGGGGATCGACCAGTTCAAGGCGGAGTATGACAAGGCCCGGACGAACGTCAAGGACGCCCGGGACGTGTTCAAGAAGCGAGTCTCGGTGGACCGTACCGGCTACCCGCTGGCCCTGGACGAGATGGTGGAGACCAAGATCCTCCGCCGGATCCCCCGGGATCCGATGACCCCCGACGGCAAGTGGGTCGTCCGGTCCTTCTCCGATAACCCGGACTCCAGCCTCTCGGACGGCAAGGATGTGTACGATGTTCGGAGTGCCAGTAAGGCGGTCGCCCTGGACGGGACGACGTATGACACCTGGTAGCCCGACGGGCCAAAGCATAGGCCGGCCAGGAGCGTGCCACGTCTCCAGACTGGTGTCGGTCGCCTCGCGTCCGGGACGGCCCGCCCGGCCGGGTGGCTTCACGCTGATCGAACTGTTGATCGTCATCAGCATCATCGGGATCCTGGTCACCCTGGCGCAGCCGTACTACCAACGGGCCGTCATGGCTGCCAAGGAGGCGACCCTGAAGGAAGACCTGTTTATCCTTCGAGACGTGATCGACCAGTTCTACGCCGACAACGGCAAGTACCCCCCGGCGTTGAACGACCTGGTCGACAAGAGATACGTCCGCCGCATCCCCAATGATCCCATCACCGGGTCGGCCGAGACCTGGGCCGTGGTCTACTTCACCGACGAGCAGGGCCAGCAGAACGGCATCTTCGACGTCCGCAGCGGCTCCGAGGCGATCGCCCTGGATGGGACGCGTTACAGCGACTGGTAGTGCTCACGAATCGGTGAAATCGTGGTTCGTCATTGGTCATTGGTCATTGGTCATTGGTCATTCGGGGGTCATGGGTCATTCGGGGCCGTTCGGCCTGGCAGGGCCAAGACGGCGCGCGCCCGGCCCCCCCGCGGGGTCATCTATCCGGTCCTCCTGATCAGCATTCTGGTGATCGGGGTGGCCACCGCCGGCGTGGCGGAGCTCTGGAGTACACAGGTCAAACGCGAGAAGGAGGAAGAATTACTCTTCCGTCTCGGAGAGTTCCGGCGCGCGATTGCGCGCTACCGGGACGATCGCAAGCGGCTACCCAAGGAGCTAAAGGACCTCCTGGAGGACCGAACCCAGCTTCAAACGCGCCGCTATCTCCGGCGCATATACCCCGATCCGTTCACCGGCAAGGCCGATTGGAAGCTGGATCTGCTAATGGACCGCAGCGGGGTCGTGAGCGGCATTCAGGACGTGCACAGCCAGGCCCAGGGGAAGCCCTTGAAGGTCCTTGTAAGCCAGGTAGGCAAGAAGCAGGACAGCTATCGCGATTGGTGAATCGCCAGGGAAGCTGTCGGCGATCAGCCATCAGCGGTCAGCGAGAAGACGTTCCCTGAGAAACGTTTCCGGCAGGACAGCGACAGAAAGCATCCCGCGGCCATCGCGCGTATTTGGGTCTGGCTGATGGCTGATTGCGGAGAGTGTGTGAAGAAATCGTCGCTGGGCCAAGAGCCTGCCTGCGCCGCCCCGGCAGGCAGGCGTGACTGCAACCTCCCTGCCTGTCGCCGGGCGACGGCAGACAGGTTGATTTTCCGTGGGTGAAAAATGCGCTTGGCGCTGATTCACCGATATTTTCACACACCCTGAGGGCTGTAAGGCTAACCAGGAAAGGAGGCTCTTCGTGGGAGAGAGAGAACGAGAATTGCGCCGGCGCCGCCAGCGTCGGAAGGAGCGCCTGAAGACCCGTCGGAAGGCCGCCAAGGCGGGCAATCCCGCGGCGGCGGAGGCGAGTCGCCCCAAGGCCAAGCGCCGGTCCGAAGCCCAGACCGAGGCCGCACCGCCAGCCACTCCATCGGCCCCAGCGCCAACGGAACCATCCGTGGAAGGGGAAGCCGCCCCCAGCGCCTAGCCCACGCACTCCGTCGCCGGGGGGGAAGCGTTCGGGCGTTTCCGCCTTTGGCGGATTCGGTGGTTTCCGCCTGGCGGATTCCAGAACCGCCGAACACGCGAGCCCCCGAGCCCCCGAACGTTCTTGGCGGCCCGCACCGGGCTTATCCGGTTCCGCCAGAGAGGAGCTCGGAGTACCTGGCCACCGGCAGTGCCTCGGCCCAGGCCGTGGCCCTGGCGTCATCCGGAAAGTGACGCGCCATGAACTCCACCGCCTCGTCCCGAGTGCGGAAGAGCCTCCAGGCGTGGTTGGCGCTGCCCCCCTTCTTCATCAGGTAGAAGAAGGCGTCCTCGGGCGATGTCGGCTCGGGCAACGGCCGGCCGCCCGCCTGCGCGGTGGTGCCGTACCACGTCACCGCGATCCCGTGGCCCGCCACGACGCGGACCCGGATGGAGTCTTCTGAGGGCAGCGAGGCCGCATCCCGTTGCTCGTCGGAAAAGAAGATGAGGATACGGGAACCCTCTACGCTTGCGCTGGATGTGAGGGGTGGGCCCGCCCCGTCCAGTAGTTGCTTCGTGGCCTCGCTCACCCAGAACGTTCCCGGCTCGAAGACGTCCAGCCAGGTCTCCACCACGGTGCCCCTGGGCAAAGCACGCTGCTGCTCCCGGACGGCCCGTCCATCATCTATCCGGTAGATTCGACTCATCCCGGCTTTCGCCAATCTCAGCAGCTTGTCAACAGGATGCTTGTCAGAGTCCTGAGGCTCTCGGCGATCCGCGGTCCGTACCACGAGAGCACCTTGCCATCCAAGAGGATGACGCGACCGGCGCAAACCGCCGGCACGTCGGGGAAGGCATGGAAATCCTTCAGGTGCTTCTCCCCGAAGGGGAATGGCTCGTCCGGCAAGAGAATCACGTCTGGCTTCAGGTCCGCCATCTCCGCCGGGGTGACTGTTGGGTATCGCTCTGGCCGATCGCGGAAGATGTTCTCCCCCCCCGCAGGTTTTGAGTACGTCATCCACGTAGGTGTCGTGGTTGATTGTCATGTAGGGGCCGCGCCAGATGGGACAGAAGACACTGACACGCGCCCGCCCTCCCGTGGCTCGCTTCACTTCCGCCAGCGCCGCCTCGCATGTGGCCGCGATCTCCCCGGCGCGGTCGCCTGTGCCTGTGAGGACGCCCAGATCCCGGATGAGCTGAATCCCCTCCCCTACGGTGCGAGGATACGTCACCAGAACCCTGAGACCCGCAGCCCACATCGCCTCCACGTCCGCCTTGCGGTTCTCCTCGACATTGGCGATGACCAGGTCCGGTTTCAGGCCAACGATGGCATCCACCTGCGGATTCTTCTGCCCGCCGACCTTCGTCTTGGTCGCCACGCCATCCGGCGGCTCGGTGCAGAACTTCGAGACGCCCACGACCCGGTCACCCGCCCCCAGGGTGAAAAGAGTCTCGGTGATGCTCGGGATCAAACTGACGATCCTGCTTGCCGGCTCCCCCAGCTCGAAGGGTCGGCCAAACGCATCTTGAATCTTAACCCCCATCCCTGTTCTTCCAAATCTGCAATCCGCAATCTGCAATCTGCAATAGCCCTAGCCCTTTATGCAGCCGAGTGGCCTGAGCTTCGCCACCATCTTGGAGATGCCGGCATTGTGGCATACCGTCACCACATCCTGGACATTCTTGTACGCCTCGGGCATCTCCTCCTTCACGGAATCGCGCCCGGTCGCCCGGACGTACACGCCGTGCGTATCCTCCAGCTCGCGCTCGATGGACCGACCCCTGGCGGCCTTGATGGCGGCGGCCCGGCTCAAGAGCCGCCCGGCCCCATGACAGGTGCTGCCGAACGTCTCCTCCATCGCCCCTTTCGTCCCCACCAGGACGAATGACGCCCGCCCCATGTCGCCGGGGACCAGGACCGGCTGACCGATGCTCCGATACCGCTCGGGCAGCTCGGGATGCCCGGGCGGAAACGCCCGCGTGGCCCCCTTCCGGTGGACGACGAGCTGCATCTTCTTGCCGTCCACCTCGTGCTCCTCGACCTTGGCGATGTTGTGGGCGACATCGTACACGACCGACATCCCAAGGTCGCGGGGCGACTTTTTGAAGATCCGCTGAAAGGCCTCGCGGGTCCAATGGGTGAGGCACTGCCGATTGGCCCAGGCATAGTTCGCCGCGGCCCGCATGGCGCCCAGATAGGCGGTCGCCTCGTCCGAGTCTACCGGGGCGCAGGCGAGCTGCCGGTCAGGGAGTTGAATGCCGTACTTTTTCACAGCCCGCTCCATGCCCGCCAGGTAGTCGGTGCACACCTGGTGGCCGAAGCCGCGCGAGCCCGTGTGCAGGAGCACCGTCACCTGCCCTGGGAAGAGGCCCAGGACGTTTGCTGCTTGCTCGTCGTAGATCCTCTCGACGAGCTGGATCTCCAGGAAATGATTTCCCGAACCCAGCGTTCCAAGCTGGTCGCGCCCCCGCTCGTTGGCCCTGTGGCTCACCGCGTCCGGATCCGCCCCGGGGATGCATCCGGATGCCTCCGTATGCGTCAAGTCCTCCGGCTCGCCCATCCCCTGCGACACCGCCCAGCGGGCGCCGTCCGTGAGCGGCTGCGTCTGATTCTCGCGGGTGAGCCGCACCTTTCCGTGCGAGCCGACACCTGTGGGCACCTCGGTGAAGAGGAGGTTCACCAACTCCTTGATACGTGGCAGAACCTCGGCCTTGGTCAACTCTGTGCGGAGGAGCCGGACGCCGCAGTTGATGTCGTACCCGACGCCGCCCGGCGTGACGACACCCCCATCCGTCCGGGTCGCCACCACGGCGCCGATGGGCAGGCCGTAGCCCTGATGGATGTCGGGCATGGCGTAGGCGGCCTTGACGATGCCCGGGAGCATCGCCGAGTTGGCCGCTTGCTCCAGCGAGAGGTCGTGGCGAATCTGGTCCATGAGCTTCTCGTCGGCAAAGATGATGGCCGGGACGCGCATCCCGGGCTTGGCGTCCGGCGGAATCCGCCAGCGGTACTCGTCGAGGCGCTCAATAGGAACTGTCATTTCCGATCACCCCTCTCATGCGGGGCCCCACATCGTGGCAGATGGATGGTCGCCCGCTACGGGCAGCGTAGGCGAACGCCCAACCCTTGTCAAGGTGCGCCAACAGCACAGACCGCACGTGCACCCGAGGATTATGCAGATTCCCCTGGAAGCCTTTCAACGTCGGATTTGCGTGATCTGAGGACGTTGTGGAAAAAAGGACGGCACAACGAGGCGCAGGTTGGTCACGCGGTCACACGAGTCTTCGACCGGGATCACGTGGCAAAGGGAGCAGGCGGCATCTCAGCGCCGGGCAGGGACGACGTCATCAAGCATGAGAATCTCAAGATCCTTTATCCGTTTGAACGTCGGGTTGTTGCTGACAAAGCCGGTTGCCCCTGCGACGACTGCCGTCGCTACCTGGACCATATCCGGCATGGGCTGACCGGAAGTGACCGAGGCCAGGCATCACTGCCATCCCTTTCGCTCCTCTCTCACGTAGGCCGTGGCATCCACGTTTCCCCAGACCTCCTTGTGCAGCCCGCGCAGCCGCTTGGCATAGCTTCTGGGCCGTAGCACTAGGACAATGGTGTTGCCCCGCACTTCTACCAGCAGCCCGTCGCCTGCCGCAAGGCCGAGCTGTTGCCGCACCTCCCGTGGAATCACGATCTGATGCTTCGCGCTGAGTTTTACTGTTCCTCCCATCTAGGTTCTCCTTCACGTCATTGTGCTTCGCTTTACTTTCTATCAGCCCCAATCCGAAATAATCAACCGCCAAGGCGCCAAGAACGCCAAGACTAGAAGGGCTCATTGGGGGAAACAAACGGAACTTCTGAAGGCCCCATGAGCGCACTTTCGCGTTCTTTGGTGGAGAGATCGGAACATCGTATCCTTGGCGACCTTGGCGTCATGGCGGTTTAAGGTTTTTCTCGGATCAGGGTCAGTTGTACGAATTCTTATCAATATTCTTCCGTCGCCAATCGGCGTCACCCAGAGGGGCTTTCCGTCTGTGGCAAGCGGGATCAGCTCACCAGGTCACTCCAGGAGCTTCGAGAAACCTCCGCTCCCCTGCCCTCCGCCTCCGCTCGCCCGATCCGTCTCGCCCCAGACATGGATGAAGCCTCTTGCGACGGCAGGATCAGGACACGCAGCCGGTCGTGCGCCCCGGCAACGAGGCCAGCCAGAACCACAGAAGCTACAGCGTGCCCCGGCACCCTCCCCAGGATCTTCAAAAACTGGGGGCGGCAAGCTCGACTTTGGCCTTGACATCAGGTTCTGGGGTGATATCTTCACTCGCCGATCATCGTCCGGCCCGGATGCGGCCTCGGCGCCCCGTTCTAGCTGAGTGGGTTAGGGAGAAAGAGATCGAGGCGTGCCACAAAGGGTCGGCGACTTCCAGGAGGTGAGCGATGGGTATCACACTCGGACGCGTCATGAGAATTGGCGGCTCGTTGTTCGGCGTGGTTCTTGTGGCATTTTTTCTGTTCCATGCCCCCGACGCGATGGCACAGAGCTACATCGGCAACTTCTGCTGGAATATCACCGTGATAGAAAGAGAGACCGGGCCGGTGAGCCCCGAGACCTTCCTGGCCAGGTTCGACGTCATGCACATGGGAGGCGTCTCGTATGCGCTCCAGGGGGCAGTGCTGCTGCCAGACGATAATCCATTCGTTGTTACCGGTGCCGCGCACATCATCGGGAGCGACATCTACATGAACCTGACGGGGACGCAGGCGCACGCCTCCGAACCCTGGCGGGACACCGGAGTGATGCAAGTCAAGCTCGCCCTCTCGAACCTCAACGGCACATTCTACGAGGTGTCGAATGACTTCAACCCGTCATCACCCCTCGATGATCCTCGTGGGTACGCCGCTGGGACAGTGACGTTCACATCCTGCCCGTAAGGCCAGGATTTGAGCGCTGGAGTCGCGGGTTGATGGGCGTGGTCGAAAGAAGAGGATAGGAGGAAGGCCGAGAATTCCTTTCTCGCGATTGGAGCTTGCTGGCGGCGGGTGAGAATGAGTCTCAGGTAGCCTCGCGTCCATTTGGCGCTTTCGCCGGGGCTCCGGCGGGCCCGCGACGGCTCGTGCGGCCCCTGGCTCAAAAGCAACTTCCTATCACCTTCACTATCACCTATCGGCTCGCCCCCTATCACCACCTCACCTGCCCCGCCCGCCGCCGTCACCCCCGCGGCGCTCCATGGCATCCAGGATCCGCCGGATGTCGCGGCTCATCGCCTCGAACCGGACATCGTGCTCTGCCATGCGGGCATCATGCTGTTCCATTCGCGCATAGATCTGGCGGATGTATTGCCGGTGCTCTTCGGCCTGGCGCCGTTGCTCGTCAATCTGGTCGGCATGCCGGGCCACAATCTGGGCCAAGTCCCGGACAATTCCAGCCACGATCCCTACCTCGCCCCGGAGATTCTCAATACTCGCTCCCACAGCGTCCAGCCGAATCCCAACGGCATCTAGTCGAGCCCCCACCTCGGCAAACCGAGCCGCGGTCTCATCCATGTGATCCCGCAGTATCTGCGCGAGACCTTCCAGCGTCAGGCCACCGTTCGAGTCAGCCATTCCACGCCTCGCATCTTTCGGAACCCACGCATCCGAACAGCGCCCCCTTGCGCAGAACCCGTCTGACCTCTCCCTCAAAGCATCAACATCCTGGTACCAGAGGGCATCCCGAATGTCAAGGATCTCATGGACATTGGCTCCACACAGTCATGACCGCGGGCCATCGACGCCCGGGGGCGCGGGCGCGCGTCGGCAGCAGGTCCATCAGACGCAGGGAGAAGCAGGTATTCGTATCGCCGAAGGTCACCCGAGCAGGATTTCGTACCGGGTGTTGCGGCGGGCGGGGCGGAAGCCGGCGTCGCGGTTAAAACGTTCGACTTCCGAAGGTATCCACAGATTACGCAGATTCATCAACGCACACGGCATCCGAAGACAGCCTACGCCTCCCGGCCGCCGCCGTTCCCCCCGCGCCGCTCCATGGCATCCAGGATCCGCCGGATGTCGCGGGTTATCGCCTCGAAGCGGGCATCATGCTCTTCCATCCGGGCAAAGATTTGGCGGATGTATTGCCGCTGCTCTTCGGCCTGGTGTCGGTGCTCGTCGATCTCATCATCGTGCCGGGCGACGATCTGGGCCAAGTCCCGGACGATGGTGGCCACTGTGCCGATCTCACCCCGTAAGTTGTCGATTCTCGCGCCCACAGCGTCCAACCGAGCTCCCACTTCGGCAAACTGGGCCCGCACCTCTGCGAACTCGGCCCGCACCTCGGCAAACCGAGCCGCGGTCCCGTCCATGTGATCCCGCAGTATCTGCGCGAGACCTTCCAGCGTTAGACCATCGCTCGAGTCAGCCATCGCACGCCTCACACGGTTCGAATCCCACGAATTCGGGCAGCACTACCTTGCGCAAGATCTACCGATCAAACCCTCTGTGAATTGACCTGCTCGTACCAGGTAGCACCCCGAATGTCAAGGGTCTCATGGGCGTTGGCCGCACACAGTCGTAACCGCTGGCCGTTGCCACCCGCAGGCGCGCGCGGTCGTTGGCAGTAGGTCCGTCGGACGCAGGGGGAAGTGGGCATTCGGCATCGCCGAAGGTCACCCAGCCAGGATCTCGTACCGGGTGTTGCGGCGGGCGGGGGTGAGCCCGGCGTCGCGGATGAGGCGCTCGATCTCGTGGAGGGGCACCATGAAGACCGCCCCCTTGGCCGTCACGACGTTCTCCTCAATGACCGTGCTGCCCATGTCGTTGACGCCGTAATGAAGGGCGATCTGGCCGATCTTGGGCCCCTGGGTCAGCCAGGAGGCTTGGATGTTGGGCATGTTGTCCAGCATCAGCCGCGAGATGGCGACCGTTCGGAGGTAATCGAAGCCGCTGGCCCGCTTGACGTTTGGCAGGTGTGTCCCCTCGGGCTGGAAGCTCCACGGGATGAAGGCGCGGAACCCGCCCGTCTCGTCCTGCAGGTCGCGCACCTTGATCAGGTGCTCGACCCGCTGCTCCACGGTCTCTACCGACCCGTACATCATGGTTACCGTGGAGGAGATGCCGAGCTGATGGGCTGTCCGCATGAGGTTGAGCCAGGCGACGGCAGAATCCTTCCGGGGTGCGATCTGGTCGCGCACCTCGTCCACGAGCATCTCTGCGCCAGCCCCCGGGATGGAGTCCAATCCGGCGGCCTTCAGGCGCGTGAGGCACTCCTCCTCGCTCAGGTGGGATATCTTGGCCAGGTAGATGACCTCGACCGGCGACAGGCCGTGGATGTGCACCGGGAATCGATCCTTGATGGCGCGGAACAAGTCCTCGAAATAATCAATCTTGAGCGCCGGGTTTAGACCCCCCTGGATCAGGATCTCGGTCCCACCCAGATCCAGAAGCTCGTGGATCTTGCGGAAGATCTCCTCCCGCGTCAGGACGTAACCGCCCTCGGCACCGGGTAGCCGGTAGAAGCTGCAGAACTTGCACTGCACCCAGCAGACGTTGGTGTAGTTGATATTCCGCCCGATGACGTACGTGACCAGGTCGTCCGGATGCAGGCGCCGCCGGACGAGGTTCGCCCACGACGAGAGCTGCAGGGGGTTCGCCTCGCGGAACAGGCGCACTCCGTCGGCGAAGCTCAAGCGTTCGCCCGCCAGGATCTTCTCTTCGATGCCAGCCAGGCTGCTGTCCGTAAGTCGCATTCTGATTCATCGTGAGGCGTCAGGCGTGAGCCGTGAGGCGAGGTCCCGGTCTTCCCCTCACGCCTGACCCCTTACGCCTAACGGTTCTTCGATGACGTTGTACAACGCATCCCGCTCCACCGGCTCGCGCCCCACCTCGGTGATGAGATCCAGGAGCTCGGCCGTGCTCAGGACCTGCCGGTGCGAGGTCGTCCCCAGGGCATGGGTGATCTCGTAGTGGGACACGGTGCCGTCGACGTCGTCGGCGCCGTACCAGAGCGCCATCTGGGCCACCGCCGGCGTGATCATGATCCAAAAGGCCTTGACGTGGGGGAAGTTGTCCAGGAGAAGCCGGGCGACGGCGATCTCGCGCAGGTTGGCGTAGCCGGTGGTGACCGGCAGGTGGGAAAGCTCTGTCCGGCTGGGGTCGAAGGCCAGCGGCACGAAGCACATGAACCCGCCGGTCTCATCCTGCAGCTCCCGCATGTGAAGGAGGTGGCGGATCTTCTCCTCCTGGGTCTCGATGTGGCCGTACAGGAGCGTGGCGTTGGACGGGATGCCGGCGCCATGGACCGCGCGCGCGACGTCGAACCAGCCCTGGTTGTCCAGCTTGGCCCGGAACAGCTCCTCGTGAACGCGATCGCTGAAGACCTCGGCGCCGCCCCCGGGGCACGCGGTGAGCCCCGCCGCCTTCAGCTCGGGCAGGATCTCCGCCAGGGGGCGCTTGGCCACGCGGGCGATCTGGGCCAGCTCGATCATGCTGAAGGCCTTGATCTGGGCATCAGGACGGGCGGCCTTCACCGCCCGCAGGAGGTTGAGGTAATACTGGTAGGGAAGTTTCGGGTTGATCCCCGCGACCATGTGGATCTCGCGGATCGGTTCCCCGTCATACCGGGCGACCCGGGCGGCCGCCTCCTCCGGGCTGAGGACGTATCCGCGGCCATCGCTGCTGTTGGGAGCGGCGTAGAAGGAGCAGAACTTGCAGAACTTGTTGCAGATGTTGGTGTAGTTGATGTGGAGGTTCCGGACGAAATACGTGCGGGCGCCGCTTTTCCGCTCGCGCACCAGGTTGGCGAGGTACCCCACAGCCGTGAGGTTCGGCGTCTGGTACAAGCGCATACCGTCGTCGAAGGTGAGGCGCCGCCCTTCCAGCAGCTTGGTGTGAATCCGCTCCAACCCCGTCTGGCGGAGCTGGTCCAGAATGCTCCTCATGCCTTCCGCTTCTCCCGGCGGGCACTGCGCGCTTTCTCGGCCGGCCGGGCCGCCTCCTGCAGCTCATCTATTCGCTTCAGAACCGCCGCTGCCTGCGCCTCGTGGCGTTGCCGCAGGGCTTCATGATCCTCGGTTGAAAGCTTGCCAGATTTGAGGTCGAAGTCCAGCTCCTGGATGGCGGCGTAGATCGTCTCTTTCTCTGCCAGCAGTTCCGCCAGCGCCTCAGAGGCGTCGGGACCCGTCGGCTCCGCATCCGAGGACCGACCGGTCAACAGAAAGAACGGGACGGCCACGAACGCGACCACCACCACTGCGATCCCGAGTGAGATCACCACCGCCATTCGGCCTCCACAGCGGGTAACGTGGCAACCAGGCAACTAGGCGATCGGGCAACTTGGCGCTGCTTCTCCGTCTTTGGTCGAACTCCCTGATTGCCAGATTGCCCAGTTGCCAAATTGCCGATGCGGAATACTACGAACCGGCCGAGCCCTCACGCTCCTTGAGTTCCCGACGGACCCGCTCAGCGTAGGCAGGGTCCAGAGACGGTGCGGCCTGCTGCCCTCGCTCGGTCCACCGCCTGGCCACGAGGTAAACGCCGCCCGCTCCGACCAGCAGGGCCACGAAGGGCAACCCCCAGACCAGGAGGTTGAACCCGCGCTTGGGCGGTGCCAGCAGGACGAAGTCTCCGTACCGGCTCACGAAGTAGGCCTGGATTTCCTCGGGGGTCTTGCCTTGCTGCAAGAGTTCCCGCACCAGGTTCCGCATCTCCTTGGCCAGATCCGAGGGTGAGTCCGCCACCGAGAGGTTCTGGCAGACCACGCAGCGAAGCTCCGAGGCGACCTCGCGGACCCGCTCCTCCAGGTCAGGGGAGGCGGGTCCGGCCTCTGCCCTTGCCGGATTGGGCGGCGCCAGAGCATTCAGAGGGATCAGCAGGCTCACCCATACCAGCAACACGAGCGCCCATCCGCCCTGCCTGCCGTTCACGGCGCTCGCCGGAGCTCCGGGGTGTCTCATATGCGACCACATCTCACGTACCCTTGAGGAGTGTCCGGACCTGCTCCTCCATCAGCTCGGGGGTCAGCGCCCCCACGTGCTTGTAGATGATCCGCCCCTGCTGGTCAATGAAGAACGTCTCCGGGACCCCGTACACGCCGTAGTCAATGGAGATCTTGCTCCCCGGGTCGGGGCCGTTGGGAAACGTGAAGTTGAAGCGGCGCATGAACTCGCGGGCATTGGCCTCCTTGTCCTGGATGTCCACGCCCACCACCATGAGGCCCTGGTCCTTGTATTTCCGCCAGGTGGACTCCAGGAGGGGCGCCTCCTCGTAGCAGGCGGGATAGCACCACGAGGCCCAGAAGTTCAACACGACCGGCTTGCCTTTGAGCCCTTCCAGCGACAGGTTGCCTCCATCGAAGACGGCGATGCGAAAGCCCGGCGCCGCCTTCCGCACCAGGGGAGACGGGATGGCCCTGGGATCGGTCCGGAACCCGTAGGCCAGCAAGACGATAACGGGCACGCACGCCAGAGGAATCAAGGCCTTCTTCCAGGACATGAAGGACTCCGTGGCCCCGCGTCAGCCCGGGACTCAGGCCACCTGCGCTTTGGCCCGCATGGTGAGGAGGGCCAGCCGCCTCTCTGGCAGCACCGCCACGATGACCCCCAGGAGGATCACGCCGCCCCCGATCCAGATCCAGGAGATCATCGGATTGATGATGACCTTGATGGTGGCAGAGCTCCCATCCCGTTCGAATGTGGACAGGATGACGTACAGGTCCTCGTTCCAGTGGTAGCGGGCATCCACGCTCGCGAAGGGCGACTGCTGGTTCGGGTAAAACCGCTGCCCGGGCATGAGTTCGTGCACGGGCTTCCCATCCTTGAAGGCCACGAGGTTGGCCCACACCAGGATGTGGGTGGGGCGCTCACCCGCCGCCAGCCCGTCGAAGCGAACGCTGTACCGCCCGATAGTCAGGCTCTCCCCGGACTTCAGGGTCTGCTCTCGCTCCACCTTGTACACCGAGGAGACGGCGATGCCGATGATGGCGATCACCACCCCCAGGTGGACGATCAGGCCCCCGTAGCGGCGCCGGCTCTTGAGCAAGAGGGTGGCGAAGGCCGTGAGGAACCCCTCGCCCATCGTCTTGGCGCGGGTCCGGGTGGCCACCACGAACTCGAAGACGATGGTGCCGATGACAAAGAAACAGAAGGCGAAGGCCGCCAGCACCTCGGCCTGGTGGACCCCCAGCGCGTACAGGATGGCCGTGCCGGCGACCGCCGCCAGGCTCGGTTTCAGGAAGTTCCGCTTCAGGTTATTCAGGGACGCGCGCCCCCAGGCAATCAGGGGGCCGACCCCCATGAGGAAAAGCAGGGCCATCCCCAGCGGAACGCTCACCTTGTTGAAATAGGGCGTGCCCACGCTGATCTTGGTCCCGCGGAGCGCCTCGGACAAGAGCGGGAAGATCGTCCCCAGAAACACCGTGAAGCAGATCCCCACCAGGACCAGGTTGTTCAGCAGGAACGCGCTCTCGCGGGAGACGATGGAGTCCAGCTCCCCGTGGCCCTTGAGCTGGTCCGAGCGGTACGCCACGAGACCGAAAGAGAAGAGCAGGACCAGGGCAAGGAACGCCAGGAACATGACCCCCACCGGTCCGTCGGCGAAGGCGTGCACCGATCCCAAGATCCCGCTCCGGGTCAGGAACGTCCCGAAGATCACCAGCGAGAACGTGAGGGTGACCAGGACCAGGTTCCACACCCGGAGCATGCGCTTGCGTTCCTGGATCATCACCGAGTGGATAAAGGCCGTGGCGGTGAGCCAGGGCATGAAAGACGCATTCTCCACCGGGTCCCAGGCCCAGTAGCCGCCCCAGCCTAGTGTCCGGTACGACCACCAACCGCCATAGAAGATCCCGCCGGTGAGGAACAACCACGCCACCACCGTCCACCGCCGCGTGATCCGGAGCCACTCCTCCGTGGGACGCCCGGTGATGAGGGCGGCCATCGCGAAGGCATAGGGGACCGAGAAGCCCACGTACCCCAGGTACAGGAGCAGGGGGTGGATGAGCATGTCGGTCACTTCCAGCAGCGGGTTCAGGCCGCGGCCATCGGGCGGGATCGGGAAGATCCGGGCGAAGGGATTGACCGCGAACGCCATGAGGAGCAGGAAGAAGGCGGAGATCCCCTGCAGCACCGCCTGAACGTACGGCATGAGCTGCCGGCACCCAGAGGGTCCCCGGTCGCTGTAGCGGGCGACCACCAGCGCCGCGAAGAGGGACTGGAGCCATTCCCAGAGGAGGATCGAGCCCTCCAGCGAGCCCCAGAGGCCGGCGATCTTGTACCGCGTGAGGCTCTCCCGGGTGCTATTGTTGGCCACGTAGCGCAGGCTGAAGTCGCTGGTGATCAACGCATACTCCAAGAGGAAGATGGCCAGCGTGACCAGGCAGAAATGGGCCAGCACGGCGTTGCGCGAGCTGGCCAGCCAGTCCTCCCGCCCCTGCCGCGCCCCGAAGACCGACGCTGCGGCGGCATACAGCGTGACGCCCAGCGCCAAGAACAGGACGAATCCACCCAGGGTGGAGATCATTTCTTGTCCTCTTTCAGAATGGACTTGAACATCTGCTTCTTGCCGTCCAGGGTCTCCGGGTGCGCCGGCGGTTTGTACTCTTCGGAGTGCTTGGCCATGATCGTGCTCGCCCGGAAATAGCCGTCAGGCATCCAAGCCCCCTCCACCACGGCACCCGCGCCTTCCTTGAAGAGGTCCGGCGCCGTCCCCTTGTGCCGCACGAACACCGTCCCCTGGCCGTCCGTGAGCTGGAAGGTGAGCAGGAGGGTCTGTGGGTCCCAGCGGACCGAGCCATCCACGACCATGCCCCCGAGGCGCAGCGCCTTCCCCCGCACCTCGTCCTGCTTTTGCTTGAGCTCGCTCGGCGTGTAGAAGTACACCATGGAGTCCCGCACGCCGGAATAGATCAGGCCCACCAGGGCGGCCACCACGATGGCACCCGCCACGAGGTATTTCAGCTTGCGCCCCCTCATCGCCCCCTCCGCCCGCCGTCCCGTTCCAGTGCCGCCAGTTCATCCCGGGCGCCGCGCAGGCGGCCCTTCAGCAGGAAGAGATAGCCCAGCAATGCCACCGATGCCACGCCGTACGCCAGCCCGATGAATCCCCAGCTACCCACGTCGCCCTCGCTTGAGTCGCACTTCGGCTGCGCGGTGGCGGATGCGCTCCAAGCGGACGCGCTCCAGCAGTAAGTAGGTGTACAGCAGGCTGAGCCCCGCGAAGTTGATCGCCAGGGGCACCAGCATCACCGACGCCACCGAGGTGCCGCCGGGCCGCAGGATGGAGGACGGCTGGTGCAGCGTCCGCCACCACTGGACCGCCATATGGTTCAGCGGAATGTCCAAGAACCCGATGATGGCCAGAACGGCCCCGTAGCGGGCGCCGGCCTGCGGGTCCTCGGCGAAAGATCGCAGCATGAGGTACCCGACATAAATCGTGAACAGGATCGCCGTGAGGGTCAGCCGCGCGTCCCAGGTCCACCAGACCCCCCAGGTCGTCTTGCCCCAGATGCAGCCGGTAGCCAAGGTGATCCCGGTGAAGAGGACGCCGATCTCGGCCGAGGAGACCGCCACGGCGTCGAAACGCAGATCCCGCTTCCACAGGTACAGGATGCTCGAACAGAAGACCACGGTGAACGCCAGGTAGGCCGTCACGATGGACGGGACGTGCAGGTACATGATGCGCTGCACCTCGCCCTGCACCGCATCCGGCGGCACGACCACCAGGCCCAGGTACAACCCGGTGGCCAGCACGAGGGCCGCCGCCGCCCCGAAGATCCATGCCCTCGAAGAGCCTCGCCCCATCATTCCTCCAACACGAATTCAAACACCAGGGGACTGACCACCAGGAAGATGAGGTCGAATCCCCCCAGGAGCTTGAGCCAGTGGCTCACCTCGCCGAGCCCCCCGCCCGCCAGGATTACCTCGGTCGCGCGCACCGACCCCAGGATCACCGGCACCGTGAGGGGAAACAGCAGAAGGGGTAGCATCACCTCGCGCGCGCGGAGATGGGCCGTCATCGCCGCCAGGAGCGTCCCAAGCGTCGAGAAGCCCACCGTCCCGAGGAACGCCACCAGGGCCAGGGACGGCAGGTACGGCCAGATGTCCAGGTTGTACAGGATGCCGAAGAGCGGCAGGATCAGGGCCTCGGCCGTGACCATGAACAGGACGTTGCCCGCCAGCTTCCCGAAGAAGATGGACTCCCGGTCGCCGGGGGTGAGCAGGAGCTCTTCGAAGCACTCGTTCTCCCGCTCGGCCTGGAAGCTGCGCCCGAGGCCCAGCATCCCCGTGAAGAGGAACGCCAGCCAGAGGAGGCCCGGCGCCACCTCCCGCAGCTTCTCCCGATCCGGCCCCAGGGCAAAGTTGAAGATGAACAGCACCAGGGCGGCGAAGAACAGCATGGCGTTGACCCGCTCGCGCGCGCGGAGTTCCACCCTGACATCCTTCCACGTCATCGCCCACGTGCGACGGAGCATCCCGGCGACCATGCCTTCAGCCCGTGTGCTCACAGTTCTCGACCCCAGCCGTCTCATGCGTTGGCGCGCCCGTGGGCTGGGGCCACGTCATCGCCCACGTGCGACGGAGCAAGTCCACTACCATGCCCACCTCTCGCGGCAATGAAAAATCTCAAACTGACAATGCGAAACGGACAACGGTATGGCCGTTAGCTCCGCTGAGCCTCTGCCTCGTTCGCTCGATGCCCCATTTTCACTTGTCGGTTGTCGGTTCTCCATTTTCCATTGCGCCGCGGAGTATCACACCTGCACCGCGGCGCTCTCCCCGCTCTCTGCGTAGCGTGCGTACAGGTCGCGCAGTCCTTCAACCGTGAGCCCCGCTTTCTCGACGCGCCAGGCCACCGCCCCGTCCCGCATCAGCACGAAACGATCCGCCATGCCGTAGGCCCGGGACAGGTTGTGGGTCGCCACGACCGCTGCGCCCCCGCGCGCCGC
>Ga0315285_10003176_pt1 | contig 17197 bp, 14 predicted proteins | sample YL17G09_36_MG_FD_203698 | JGI IMG/M metagenome (GOLD analysis project Ga0315285, IMG submission 203698) | Sediment microbial communities from Yellowstone Lake, YNP, Wyoming, USA - YL17G09_36 | ecosystem: Environmental > Aquatic > Freshwater > Lake > Sediment | place: USA: Wyoming | collected... | reverse complement strand
CGAAGCAAGCTGGTGCAGCAGCAAGCTCCCTGCCGAGGCAAGACGGCGGTCCGGGTGAGATGGTCTACTCCGAGGCGCCGCTCTTCGGTTCGGACCAGACTGCCCTCACCACCGATCGCTACAAGGCAATCTACCATCTGTCGGCCGATGGCGGCGATGGATCCTTCGAAATCTACGACCGCCGCCGCGACCCTGGCGAGCAGCTCGACCTGGCGACCGGGCGCACTGCTGCAGAGCTGAGGGATCACCTGCGCGAGATGACCGAGAGAGCACTGACAGCGCGGCGGGAAGCGAGTCGCGACGAGCCCAGGAGTGGAGAACTGGACGAGGCGGCCAAGCGGCGCCTCAGAAGCCTTGGCTACCTCTCCGAGTGACTCTCGCGCGGGCTCAAGATAGCGAAGTCCTCGATCCGACCCACTTCCTGGTAGTCCGTCGCCAGCAATTGCTCGAGCGCGGGAAATCCGGCGAGCTGCGCGGCTGAGTCGTCGTAGCGGCCGGTCATCCAGGGGAGCGGGTCCCGGTGCGTCACAATGATGGCGCGGGGCCGGTTGCGCTCGAGGTCGCGCATCAGCTCTCGCCGCCACTCGGGCGGCGACCAGGCGGTGACGAGCGGCACGGTGTAGATGAAACGGCTGGCCGGGCGGCGGTCGGCGTAGCAGTAGATGAGCGGCTCGAAGCCCCAGATGAAGATAGTGTCATCGGGCGCGGTGCGCTCGCGGATGAAGGCGGCCACTTGCTTGTCGGCGAGGAGTGAGAAGTCGCCGTAGCGGTCGTAGCGCTGCGTGAACGCGGCGCACGACATGCCGCCGGCGAGATAGCGCAGAGGCCAGTTGAGCGCTTGCCAGTAGGCCTGCGCCGACAGCGCGAGCACCAGAAGCAGACCGGCCGCGGACAGCGCGCGCGCCGCCTTCGGCGAGAGCGCTTCGCGCAGCACGCTGCCGATGGCGCGCAGCCCCTGCGCGGCGAGCAGGCAGAGCGGCGCAAGCGCGGGCAGCCAATGGTAGGAGTAAAACTTCCCCTGCGCCCAGACCGAGGCGATGAGCACACCCGCCCATGCGGGAAGCAGCCATCGCAGGCGCGCCGACTCTGGTCGCGCGCCAAGGTCAATGGCGCCAACGATCGCCAGCAGCCCGATGAAGAAGAGCCACTTGTACGGGAGGCCCAGAACGAAGCGCACGGTCTGGTTGAGCAAGCTCGAGGCGAGCGGCTCGGGCGAACGGAGGTGCGAGTACCCAGCGTTCCAGCGCACGAGCACATCGAACGCGTCGCCCAGCGCGCCGGCGCGCCACAGCGCCCCAGCCGCGATAGCGAGCACTGCCGCGCACCCGAGCAGGTAGCAGAGCGCGCGGGCTGAGCGCACCAGGAACGGCTCCTGCTTGGCGAGCACTGCCGCCAGAACAGGGATTAGCAGCATCGCGCCGAGCGTGAGCTTGAACAGAACGGCCAGCGCGATGAAGGCTCCGCACAGTAGGGCAGGCCTGCGGCCTGCCCATGCCTGCGCTCCTTGACGGCTTTCGGCGCGAATCAGCATCAGCATCGCCAGGCAGAGAGGAAGCGAGGCGAAGCCATCCGCCTGGGTGGTGTTCCAGTAGGAGTAGCCGGCGACGTAGCGGAGCAGGAAGAGGAAGGCTGCGGCCGCGCCCACCCACTGGGAAGCGAGGCGCTTGCCGAGGGACCAGATGGCGGCGGCGGTCGCGAGGGTCCAGAGGATATCGAGCGCCCTGGGGGCCGGGGTGGAGCGGCCGAAGATGGCGAAGCTCGCCCAGTAGGTGTAGAAGACGCCCGGGGGCTTCACATCCCACACATCGCGGTAGGGCACGCCGCCCCGCGAGATGATATCGGCAGCGGCCGCGAATACGCCCTGGTCGCGGCCGAAGGGATAGGTGAGCAGAGGGGAGAGCAGGGCAGCGCCCGCGGCGAGCAGCACAAACGCGATGAGCGCGAGGCCCAGGCGGAGTCGGAGTGCGTCCTTGGCTGGCAGCGCTTGCACAACGGTGACTTCGGCGGCCTCTCGCGGGCCGCCTTCCGGCTCAGCCGCTCTGCCAGCCGTGCTCGCCCACGAGCGGCACAAAGACGCATCCGCCGAGGTCTTCCTGGGCGACCTTTTCGCCACGCTTGATGCATCTCATCAGCGTTTGGCCCCAGCGGTCGCCCACCGGCACGACGAGGGTGCCGCCCTCGGCGAGCTGGTCCACCCAGGGGGGAGCGATCTGAGGAGCGGCGGCAGTGACGATGATGCGGTCGTAGGGCGCGGCCTCGGGATGGCCCAAGCTCCCATCGCCGACGATGACGGTGACATTGTGGTAGCCGAGGTCGGCGAGGACGGCGCGGGCGCGCTCGGCGAGGCCGGGGAAGCGCTCAACCGAGTAGACCTCGCGGGCGAGCTCGGCCAGTATTGCGGCCTGGTAACCCGAGCCGGTGCCGATCTCCAGCACGCGCTCAGAGCCGGTGAGGCGGAGCGCCTCGGTCATCAGCGCTACCATGTAGGGCTGGGAGATCGTCTGTCCTTCGCCGATGGGCAGCGGATAATCGCCGTATGCGCCGCGATCATCGGGTGACAGGAGGAAGCGGTGCCGCGGCACCTTCTCCATTGCGGCGAGCACGCGCTCGTCCGCGACGCGCCGGCGGCGGAGCTGGTGCTCCACCATCGTCTTGCGCTCGGTTTCGTGCTCGTCGGCCTGGGCCAAGCTAGTACCTCACACCGGGGCAGGCCGGGCCGGCTTGACCTGCCGGCCCGCCGCCTCGAAGTAGGCGATGATGTTCTCCAGCGGCGTCTGCACGGTGATGCTGTGGCTGCTGCCAAGTATGAACCCACCGCCGGGCGCGCAGGCCTCGACGGACTCCCTCACCTGTTTGCGGATATCCTCGGGCGGCGCGAGCACGAGATCGTGATTGCTGACACCGCCCCAGAGACAGAGATCGCGGCCGAAGTCGCGCTTGAGGCTGGCGATGTCCTCGATGGGCTGGATCGCCTGGTAGACATCAATGCCGGCCTCGATCATGTCCGGCAGGATCAGGCGCAGGTTGCCGCAGGAGTGGCAGATGAGAAAGAGGCCGTTGTCGTGCGCGACATCGCAGATGTGCTTGAGAGCAGGGAAGTAGACGCGACGGAACGTCGCCGGTGACATGAAGGGGCCGGAGTTGAAGCCATAGTCATCGCCGACGAGCACCGCGTCAAAGCCGAGCTTGGCGAAGAACGGGATGCGGCGGGCATGCGCTTGGTATCCATCCAGGTAATCGCGCGCCATGCCGTCAGGGTCCTCGGTAAGCCGGATCATGCGCTCCTCGATCCCGAGAGCCGAGTAGTAGGGCAGGTGCGCGTCTCCCATTCCGGTGAAGACGAAGTGCGTGTTGCCCAGCTCCGCCATCACGTGCTCGATAACCTCAAGCTCTGAGGGGTCAGGGCGGAACTCGGTCCCCACGAACTTGTCGGGGTGGGGAGGCTCGACTGGCCCATCTCCTTGCTGGAGGACCATCAGGTCCTTGGTGAGCTCCGAGTAGCGGAGCAGGTTGCCGTGCCCGTCGCGCCATGTCTCGGGATCGAGCTGCTCCGGGCGCTCATAGACAACGCCTTTGAGGTAAGTCAGGTCTGCGCAGACCATGTCCACGTCGAGGCGGCGGGTCAACTCGACGATGTCGCGCTTGACGGAGTCCACGACTTCATCGCGGCGGCCGTCCCACAATGCGTGAGCAAGCGTCGCCTTGCCTCGAACGAAGGTCGGGCGGCCGAGCACGAGCGATGCGGGCTCGTAGTCAATGATCCACTCGCCGACGGGGACGATGTCGGGCTCGCGGTGCTGTATGGCTGCTCGAACGCGTTGCTTTGGGGTCAAGAGGGCCTCCGCGCTGGTATCCCGTGCATTATAGCGCGAGGCACGATGGTTGGGAACGGCGAGCACGCGGGGCAGGAGGCCCCTCGGCTTCGCTCGGGGCGCACAAGCTCCTGCCCTACGACTCTGGCTTGGCCTCGTGCAGGACCACAGTAACGGTCATCGGCTCGCGCTCGCCGTCCAGGTACTCGATGCTCAGGCCATGCCGGGTGTACGCGCCTCGTTCATCTATGCCTTGTGAGCGACGGACGGTGAACACGCCGCCGCGGATGCGGTCATCGGGAGTCTGGCCGTCGCCGAACGGACGGGCAACAGGCCAGGCGGCCCTGGCGAGGGCGGCCACTCTCTTCCTTGGCAAGTCCCCAAAACGAAGGCCCTGCTCGCTCTCAGCGGCCGCTCGCTCGCCCGGCGACAGCGCTCGCCAGAGCAGCAGCGGCCAGCGGGAGTAGGGGTAGGCGGCCTGACTCGCGCCAGCATCGTGTAGATTCGCGGGCAAGCTGAACCTGCCAAGCCTCCCAGCACCTCGCCGAGTCGCGAGCGCGAAGGCAAGTTCGGCAACGTCGTCCAGTGTCAGGTGTCCTTGACGCTCGATGCGCGCCAGGTAGTCAGCGATCAGAGACTCCCGAAGCTCTCCCCCTGAGAGTTGGTACCAGTTCGTGCGATGGAATACTAGGCAATCACCGACGTGGTTCCACGAGAACTGACCGAGCTTCCCCAACACATAGAGGTCACGCCAGAGCGGGCCACCGAGCGCAGGCTGGTTCGGTGACGGGCCGACCCATTCGGCAGTGAAGTAGTCCGAGATGACGGAGATGCCGGTATGATCGGAGATCACCTGCTGGGCGTGCGAGAGGATGACAGCGTTGTCGCTGGTGGCTGGCAGTGCAAGCATATCGTGCAGCCGAGGGTCAGTCGGCTCGACCCAGTCGCTTTCGTCCCACTCTCGCGCGTCGCGTAGCTTGAGCCAGTCTGCCCTGGACTTCTCCACGACGTTACGGGCCGCTTCGGCGGTCTCTCCCGTTTCCACTAGCAGCCACTGATACGGGTTGCCGGGGGCGGTCACCCGGGAGCGCCGCGCGGGTAGGAGCATCGTTCCGAAGCTCACGTCGTCGGACTCAACCGTGAGCTGCGGCCCGAATCCGTCATCCCGGCTCCTGCCATGGATGCGGATGAGCACACCGCCATCGGACTGGAGTCGCGATTCGAGTTGATCGAGCTCCGATTCCCAGGCATCCGCCTCATCGGAGTACGGCGACCCAACCACTTGCCTCGTCCACGCCAGGTAGCGATGTTGCAGTTGGCAAGCGATTCGAACTGCCTGGCGCAGCGCGGGAGACGCCTTATCGTAGCGAACTGAGAGGAGCCCGGTGTTCGTGAGCGTGTCCATCTGCTCTTCGGGAAGAGAGGCATACGCTTCCATGAGGGCGCGCGTTGGCGCATAGCGGGCGGCCCGAGCAAGGAACAGGTCGGTCTTCTCAAGATCTGCGAGCTGGTCCGGCGACATCGCCAGGGCAGCCTTGGCCGCTTCGACGCGTGTGGAGCGGTCAGCCGCGCGGTTGGCCAGATTGCGTTGCCGCTGGTTCTCTTGCTCCTGCTCGACTGCTGCCTCCACCCCGGCGTTTCGATGCAGCAGGTAGACCGGCTCGTCGCCGCTTCCGTCAACGTCCCGGTGCGCCTCCTGCAAGGCCTCTGGAAGCTGCACCATGATCGCCTTGAGGGTGAGGCCTTTGGAGATGATGGTGAGCTTGCGCTCGCCGACGGTGTCCAAATCCTCGGGCGCAACGCCGAGTGAGACGCCGGTGGCCTGGGAGAGGAGTTCGAGCGCCGGCACCGCGGCGCGGCCGATGATCTCGATCTGGACCGGTTGCTCCAGGCGGGCGTCGCCCTGCATCGTCTCCGGCTGCCACTGGAGGCGCGAGCCGAGGTGTTGGGCGGATAGGGGCGAGGTTGTGAGGAAGAGCACGGCGGCAGACAGCGCGACAAGCAGACGCATGTGACCCCCTCCGACTCGGATTTGCCCATTAGACGCGGTGAGGCGCTGAAAGGTTCTCGGAGACGGCCGCGAGCTAGGTGAAGACGAGCGACCGGACCTCGGTGAGAGGCACCACGCCCTGGTCGGTGGTCAGGTTCCTCCCCCCGATCGCCCGGGCGTAGCCGACAGCCCGGCTTGTATGCCCATCTTAGGGCTCCTGCTGTGCGCCTTCACTCGGACGCGTTCTGAGGCCGCACGGGCAGCGTTATGACGGTCCTTAGTTTCGCTGGAATCCTCGTGACACCCACAACCTCGTCTCCATCTCTCATCACGAGACGGAAGTGCCGCAGATCAAGGCCGGGAGAGTAGTCCGGGGAACCAGGCGAGGGCACGTAGTAGTCTAGGTATATCCGCACTTCCTCAGGCGCCTCTCCGGTTCCACTTAGGGTTGCGGCACGCGCGATGAAAGCTTCCATCGCCGACTGCTGATCGGGCGTTAGATCATGGGAGAGGCTCAACCCTTCGCCTTTCACGCGCCGCCATTGATCTTCACTGAACGTGCTGAATGCCTGAAGGATGGGGGCGCCGAACACGAGCCGCCCAAGTTCTTCCCGCAGAGCTTGCTTGACAACTCCTGCTGGGCCCGCTGGATCCTCGTAGATTTGCCCCCAGCCGAAGCGCATTTGCATGGTGTCCAAGCCGCCTACGACTCCAGCGAGTTGGCGCAGATCGACCGGCGCTGACACCGTCACTTGAGGCGCCTTTGCCGCGATTGCCTCTGAGACGTAGGGATCAAACCATCGGTCCATCCATGCCACCGCATCGGGCGGCAGCAGACCAGCCCGGAAGACGTCACGGTGAAGGCTTCTGAACCGGAGGAAGGAACCAGCGTCGCCCCAGTCCCACGCCAGCGAGTTACGGACCGATTCGGGGCTCCAGTCCCGCGACATCTCCGCCCGATCCTGCTGTGCCCGGCAAGCTACGGTCAGCGCACCCAGGGCGGAAGTGTGGGCGGAGCCTCCGGGGCCGAACACACCCCGCGGCACGTCCCAGAAGCAGTCTGAGATGACGTTGAACCCCGTAAGTCGCGCGACAAGCTCCTGGATCGACCAGAGCGCGTAATCCTCCCCTGCTGCGAGGGGAAGCTGTGTCCGCGCAAGGATAGCCTTTGTCTCAGGCGCTGTAGTCGGGTTCTCCGTGCGTGATCCCGGCTGCTCCTGTGACACACCCGCGGCGGAGGTCGCTCGTTGCTCATCCAACTGGCGGAGCAGGCTTCGCCCGAGTTCGGGCCCGATGTGCTCGCCAAGGTATCGGCGCAGAGCGATCTGGTCGGCGGGCATCATCTGATCGGCGGGACACCGCGTGCTGAGCACAACGCAGTAGCCGTCGCCAAGGCTTTCCCATTTGGCTCCGCTGTCCGACACACTGGCTTCCGCGCCCACAGCTATGATCGAGCTCCTGGCCCCTCCCACCCAGAACCGCACCGTCCTTTCTTGGCCGAGGATTGCTCCGAGGTCGAAGGCGCGGGATAGGTCTTCATGCTCTTCCGACGTCAGATCATCCCACTCCAGGCTGAGGTCCTCGCCCTGCAGGAGACCTTCTAACTGGTCTTGGGCGAGAGCACAAACGAACTCGGCGGCAGCCCTCCGTCTTGGGTCGAGCATCGTCAGCAGAAGGAAGTCGTCCTTGCCTCGGTAGCGCCGCACCAGCTCACTGCGAGGCAATGTGAGGGCTTCGGAGTAGCTGGACAGCTGGTGGCGCAGTCCATCCCGAGTCTCTGCCGCGGCCATCTCAAGCTGGGCTGCGCGCTGTTGCCTATCGCGTCGGGCCTCCTCTGCAATGAGCGCCTCGCCGCCTCGACCTGCGCTCGTATGGAGAAGGTAGTACTTGGGCACTTCCCCTGAGCCCGCAGCACGGAACGCGAAATTGCATTGCGTCACCCACTCCAACTGCGCCATGAGCTCACGCAGCGACGGGGGGTCCTCCGGATTCAGATATAGGTTGACGCGGGCCCGCGTGTTCTGGTCATCGGCCGGCCAGAAGCCCAGACCAACCCCGGTCCGGGCCTCGATGTCCGCGAACACCTGAGAGAGCGTCAGTCCGGCGCCCCAGAACCGCGCCGGCTGGTCGAGACGCGGGTCAGCCTGGCTGCCACCAGGATATGACTTGCCAGCCTGCCAGACCGAGAAAGACATCGCCTCTGGAGCGGGCAGGGCTGGCTCCTGTGCCCGGACGGCCGACGCCATCCCCATGAACAGCACGAGCAAGACGACAGGCCGCATGTGGCCCCCTCCGACTCGGAGGTTTCACCTATTAGACGCGGCGAGCGAGCACCCAGTTCGCGTCAGATGAACCGTATCGCCCTGACGTCGGCGAAGGGGATGACGCCGGTTTCCGTCGCCAGGTTGCGGCTGCCGATGGCGCGGGCGTAGCGACTCTCGCCGGGGGCGTACTTGAACTGGGTGAAGCGTCCGCTCTGGATGAGGTCGTTGGGGCTGCGAATCGAGTGACGGTAGAGGAGCGGCACGGCGACGTCGAGCGTCTCGCCGGAGGTCAGTTGGACTCGGGCCGGCCGCCAAGGGGTGACCGGGCCCAGGGTCACGGAATCGAGCTGCGCGAACGGGAGGAACCGCAGTCCGCCTTCGCAGACGCACTCGAGCCCGCCGGCGATGAGCGAGTGAACGTCGGAAAGCTCTTGGTAGATACCATCCTCGGCATCGGAGCGGGCAACGACAGCCGGCCGGGGCGCGTAGCCGGCGTCGCGCGCCTGCGCCATCGCCTGGACGAAGGCCTCATCATCTTCCGACACGGCGGCGATGTGCGCGGCCCGGAGCAGCACCTCGGCATCGTCATCGTGACCCGGCGCCGGCAGGACGCTCTCCACTATCGTAGACCAGTAAGTCTCCCGCGCAATCTCACACTCGAGCGAGTGGATGCGGTCGGCCACCCGCTCGGCCTCTTCGCCGGGCCCAACCTCGACGAGCTGCGCGCGAAGCTGCTCCAGCGCGGCGTGGTGGTGGCCCGCGCGAAGATAGGCGAAGGCGAGCACGGTGCGGATGGCGGCGGAGAAGGGAGGCGCGGACTCAAGCGCGTCCTCCATCCCCCGGAGCGCGCGCAGGTAGGCGGGGGCGCGGCCGTCCAGGAGAGGGAAGTCGAAGCCAGGCGGCGGGGGAGGCGGGTTCCGCGATTGGCGTGCGGATTCCGCGAGCAAGCATGCTCGCCCAAGGGTGAACTGGGCGATGGCGAGGGACGGGTCGAGCGCCAGCGCCGTTTCCGCGCTCTCGACCGCTTCGTCCGGCTTGCCCTGGGCGAGCCGGACCTGGGCGAGGTCGGTCAGGATGATGGCCGAGCCGGGGTTCAGCTCGGCCGCCACCTCCAACTGCTCCAGCGCCGCTCCCAGGGTGCCGTTCGACGCGAAGGCGAGGCCTATCGCGTGATGCAGCAGCTCATCACCCGGGTACTGCTCGCGCGAGCCGGCAAGCTCCGCTGCCGCGCTTCGTGGTTCCCCTGCGCGCAGATGGGCGATGATTCGCTGCCTGCGTTCTCGCTCGGTCATGGTGCGCTCTGCGGCGGCGCGAGGCCGAAGCCTATGTAGAAGGCGCCGCGCTCTTTGCGCCAGCCGAGAGTATACTCCAGACAGTGCGCCGTGCGCGTCGCCTCGACGATCATATCACGCGCCCGGTCCGTTTCGGGATTGTGGTAATCCACAAACCGCAGCCGCCACGATGGGTTGATGACCCATTTGACTTCGCCTACGATCTCCCTTCGCGGCCCGATGCCGTCAAAGAGGAACGGCGTCTCGCCGGAATCGAGGCGGGTGACGTGGGAGAGCTTCAGCTCGAGGCGGGGGCTGGCACGCCAGTCAATGCTGTGCCGATAGAGGCGCACGCGGTACTCGTCCCCGGGTGAGTAGGTGGATCGGCGCCACCCGATGGCATGGCTCAACTCGACGGTCGGCGAAACGCGATAGGGGGCCGACTTCAGCAGGAGGTTGAGCGAGCTGCGATCAGCCGCGGCGCGCTCGACGAGGCCGCTCTTCTCGCGCTCGGAGTAGCTGCCCGCGAGCCAGCTCGCTTGCAGGGAGAGCAGTTTGCTGAGCCGGTACTCGGGAAGGACGACTCCGTACTCCGGTTCCCGGTTGACGAGGACGCTGGCGGTGGTGGATTCGAGGTCATCGGGTTCGATATCGCGGTCGGTCGGGTCCTGTCTGCGCATGTAGCCGAAGGCAAGCGTGGCCGGTCCGGCGAGGGCGTTGAGCGTGAGGACGCCGCGTACGCCGCGGAAGGTGGTGTAGCGGTAGTTGAAGTCCAGCGACACCGGGGTCTCGGGCTGGCCGAGGGAGTAGCTGATGGTGGTAAACGGCCCGTCTGAGCGGCTCCAGCCTGTTGTGGGAAGCGGCGTGGAGTTCTTCTTGCCGATGTCGCCGACGGAGACCGAGTAGCGCGGAACGGTGAAGAGCGGATGGCCCCGGTAGGTGAGGCGGGCGCGGTCGAGGCTCAGGCGGCCGGCCTTGGGCGGCTGGCCTGGCTCGGTCTGCTGGGCGGTGAGCGTGATCTTCCCGGCGGAAAAGGCGTAGTGGGGATGAGGGTCGCTGCAGGTTGTGAACTGCGCGTGGTGGGCGACGATCTGGTCGGGGGAGAGGGTGATCTCATCTCCCGTGACAACCACGCCCTGCTCGGCGACGCGAGCGTGTGTCAGAGACCCCTGCTCTGTGTGAAGGTTATAGTGGAGCGAGTCCCCGCTGAGCTTACGCCCTCGCTGGGTGACGAGCAGGTTGCCGCGGGCCTCGACATCGCCGGTGGCGCGGTTGGCGAGAAGCTCATCCGCGCTCAACTCTAGGCCCTGGTAGGAAAGATGGGCGTTGCCGCGAGCGTGGGTCTGCTGGTCGGCGAGATTCACCTCGACGGCGTCGGCCTCTATCACGGTAACGTCGGGGGAGGTGGCAGCGGGCAGAGGTGAGGCGCCGGCGAGGAGCAGCGCCGCAAGCAACAAGGGCGGCCATGCGGGACGCATGGCACTAGAACTCAATGGAAACAGCGGTCTCCGCCACCCGATCGCGCAGAGGAGGCGTGTCGAGCGCGTAGTTGGAGTACTCGAGCAGGGAGTACGAGAGCTGGACCGAGGTGGAAGGTGTGAGCTGATAGCCGATGCCGAGCGAGGTGAGAGATGCTGCATCGAGCGCGACCAGGCCCTGCCCGCGCCGGGCGACCTCTTCGTAGGCGAGGCTGAGCGTGAGCGCGGAGCCGATCCCATACTCGTAGGTGGTGCGCAGCCGGGAGATGCGCGGGTCGGTTATGGCGGCCTCGGCCGGGCCGGTTCCGGTGAGCGCCAAGGGCCGGACGGCGGCAGAGGATTTCGCCAGGTAGTCGAGCAGCTCCGGCGCGTCGGTTGGATTGGTCAGGCTCAGGCCGACGGTGCCCCTGGCCAGTGGCAGATGGAAGGTATCCAGCGATGTCTCTCTGGTCGCTCCGTCTGACCTCAGCGCGCGGCCGCTCATCGGCTGCGCGAGCGCGTCCAGTCGCCAGAGCCTAATCTCCTCCTCGCCCCCGGTTGACCCGAGCCCGCGCAGCACTCGGTCGGTCTTGAGGCCAAGGGAATCGAGCACATCCTTGAACTCGGTGGTGAGCCGGCGCAGCTGACCCAAGGCGGAGGCGATGTCGGCCTCCGACTGCCTGGGGGTGGCCGAGACCGCGCTCAACACCGCGCGCAGTCGGGCATTGTCGTCGGCGTTTGCGGGGAGCTTCCCGAGGGCCCGGTCCATCTGGTTCAACGGGCTGAGCAGGGCGATGCCGAACTCGAAGCGAGTGATGGGGGGATTGCCGGAGAAGTCAGCCTGCCTCTCCTCCGGGAGGAAGCCGGCCGCGACGAGGCGAGCGGAGGCGCGATAGGCCCAGTGATCCGAGGACACCTCGGTGAACGGAGCCGCCCACAGCGCCGATGCCGCGCCCAAGAGGATTATCCCGGCTATGCAGAGCCAGCCGGCACGCATCTCCTGCGCTCCTCCAAACAACAGCCGAGGGGATTGTACCACAACTTCCCGCCGACAACAAGCAGGAAGATTCAAAACGAGAGGGTCGGTCGCTTACCCTTCAAGGCCTGCTGGCGCCCCTGGAGCGCAGCCGCGTGGGCTGCATGCCGGCGGGGCCGCCGGCATGCACGCTCCTTGACACGGCAGGTACGGGCTGGATACCATGCCATCAATGGATGCGAGGGGCGATTGGATGACAGCTTCAGGCATGAGATGTATCAGATGGTCGGTAGTTGCTCTGGTCTCCCTGGTGGCAACGGCGCTGCCGGGCTGGGCACTTTCCCTCGAGGATGAGGTGCGCCTGGGGAAGCAGGTCATGGAGGAAGTGCGGCCCTTGGACGTGAGGTCCGACGAGTCCCTGCAACGGATCGGTGAGCGACTGAAGGGCGTGGCGCAGAGGAAGGAACTGCCGTGGCGCTTCTGGGTGATTGAGGACTGGAAGACCTACAACGCGTTCGCCGCGCCGGGCGGCTTCGTGTTCATCACCCGTGTTTACTACGAGAAGCTCAACGACGACGAGGCTGCCTTCGTGCTCGGTCACGAGATGTCGCACATAGACCTGAACCACTACCAGCGCCAACTACGCCGCGCCCGCGAGGCTGACATCGGACATCTGCTGCTGGGCGTGCTCACCGGCTCGGGTGCTACGTGGCGAACGGCCACTGATATCGGTGCAAGCGCCTACGTGACTCACTACAGCCGGGCGCTGGAGAAAGAGGCCGACCTGACAGGCTACCAGTACGCGAAGGCGGCCGGCTATGACGCGAATCTGGCGGTTACCGCGTTGAGCAAGCTAGGGGAGGAGCCGGAAGCCCATCCCTGGATCGTCAACATCTATGGCACGCATCCGCTGCTGAGCAGCCGGGAGGACCGGCTGGCCGCGGTGGGCGAGACCGAGCCGGAGGAGATCACCGCTCCCGAGCCGTCGCCCCAGCACAAGCGCGATCTGACCGGAGGGCTCGAGCTTTTCGATCCGCCAGTACCTATCGCGATCCGTATTCTCGCGCCCGACGGGAAGCGGTGGGAGAATGGCTGGCGCAAGAACTTCACCAAGCGGCTGCACATGCGGCTTACGCCTCACGGCTTCACCATCGCCGGCGATGATCTAATGTACAAGCCGGAGATCGGCGACCCGGTGGAGGCGGCGCGCAGCAGGAACGCGAAGTATCTACTGCTGGTGACGGTGAATGAGATGTCGAGTGTCGAGGAGTCGAAGAGTCGAGCCCCCTCCGCCAAGGCTTCGGAGCCCGCGGGAGTCGAGGAGTCGGGACTAACCTCGAATCGCGAATCTCCAATCCCGGCTCCCTCCGGGTCCTCAAGCTCCGCCCATCTGTTTGGAGCACCCGTGAAGGCCGCCGTCAATGTGAACGCCCGACTACTGCTCGTTGCCGACGGCACTCAGGTCTGGGAGGGGAGCTTCGCGGAGCAGCGCGAGTGCATGGACGTGTTGCCGGTGGACAAGGAGATCCTTTACACCGACACGTGCCTGGGCTCGCTGGTAGATCAGGTAGCGGGGGAGATCGCGCAGGCTTGCGCGAAGTCGGCGGGCGCGGAGCCGGCGAAGGCGAAGCCGAGCGAGGCGGCCGGTTTGTAGCGCGGGGGATTCGTTTGCGGCCACACAAGCTCACAGGAGGGCTGCCGCGTGCGCTCACCTTGACTTTTGCGATAGCCAATCGTACAATCGGCCTAGGTTTCAGGAGGACGTTGGCAGTGGCGATTTCGACGGCGGATTTCCGCAATGGGTTGACTATCGAGACCGGCGGCCAGCTCTTTCAGATAGCGTATTTCCAGCACGTGAAGCCCGGCAAGGGCGGGGCGTTCGTGAAGACCAAGCTGCGGAATCTGCGCACCGGCGCGGTGGTGGAGAAGACCTTCCGTGCGGGAGAGCGGATGGAGCAGGCGGTGATCGAGCGCCGGAACATGCAGTTCCTCTACCGCGCGGGCGACGACTACACGTTCATGGACATGGAGACCTTCGATCAGGTCTCGCTTTCCGCGGACAGGATCGGCGAGGGAGCGGCATACCTGGCGGCGGACATGGAAGTGGCGGTGGTTAGCCACGACGGGGACCTGCTCGGCGTGGAGATCCCGAACACCGTTGACCTGACTGTGGCGCAGACCGACCCGGGCCTGCGGGGCGACACCGCCACCGGCGGGAACAAGCCGGCGACGCTGGAGACGGGGGCGGTGGTGACTGTTCCGCTGTTCATCAACGAGGGCAATGTGATTCGGGTTGATACGCGCACGGGGCAATACGTGCAGCGGGTGACGACGTAGGCGCCGCGGTTGAACCTCACCCCCTTCCCCTCTCCGCGCGCGGAGAGGGGCGGAAGAGCGATCAGGCGAGTCCTTCAGAGAGCGCGGGGTGGGATTTGGCTCGATGTGAACGAGGTGGTGAGATGGATCTGAAACGGGTGGAAGAGCTGATCGAGCTGATGCGGGAGTCGGGCGTGAGCCAGCTCTCGCTTGAGGTGCCGGACTTCAAGGTGAGCATCACCCGGGGCCCGCAGGCGACGCTCGCCCCGCAGGCGACGCTCGCCCTGCAGGGGACCGAGGTGTCCGGCCTGGAGCCGCAGGCGACGCCGGAGCCGATCACGGCCGGTGGCCGGCAGCCTGAGAATGCGGCCAGCCCGGAGGAGGCGAGCGGCCTGTCGGTCGTGTCACCGGTGGTCGGTGTGTTCCACAACGGGGGGATGCTAGACCCGCGGGAGATGGTGCGGGCAGGCGACCGGGTGAGAGAGGGGCAGCTTCTCGCCGCGATCGAGGCGATGAAAGTACCGAACGAGTTGCGGGCGCCGGTGAGCGGCCTGGTCACCCAGCTACTGGTGGAGGATGGCTCGGCGGTGGAGTATGGGCAGACGCTGTTCGTGATCGCCCCAGATGAGCGGGGAGAGGGAAGCGATGCGGAACCTCCTATCGGTCTGGCGTAGCGGCGATGGCGGTTTCTTCACTCTGATCGGCCTGCTCCTCGTTATCGTGATCATCGGCATTCTCTTTGCGATGTACGGGATGCCGCCAGGGGGGACGGGGGCCGCGGGGTCGGGCAGCAGCCCGGCGACCATCGCAGGCGGGGCGAAGGTGCGGGCGCAGGGCGTGGTCTGTCAGAACAACCTCCAGCAGCTGCGCGCCGCGATCTCGATCTACCAGGCGAACAACCAGAGCTACCCGCCGTCACTGGAAAGCCTGAATGCGGGAGTGAGCCTCACCTGCCCGGTTGGTGGCGAGCCGTACCAGTATGACCCCACCACAGGCCGGGCGCAGTGCGTTCATCCGAAACATGAGAGTTTCTGAGCGTGTCCTCCCGCGGCAATTGGCTGCCCCTGTTTGGCCCATCCGTCCTCCGTCAGGATGGAGGTGCGCGTGTTTAAGAAGATCCTGATCGCGAACCGGGGCGAGATCGCGGTCCGCATCATCCAGACCTGCCGGGAGATTGGCGCGCCAACGGTTGCGGTCTACTCGCTGGCCGACAAGGAGTGCCTGCACGTGCAACTGGCGGACGAGGCGGTGTGCATCGGGCCGCCGCCGAACCGCGACAGCTACCTCAACATCCCCAACATCATGCAGGCGGCGATCAACACCGGCGCGGACGCGATCCATCCGGGCTATGGCAATCTCTCGGAGGTCGCCGCCTTCGCCGAGAACTGCGATGCTTGCGGGATCAAGTTCATCGGGCCGCGGGCGGACACCACGAGGAAGATGCAGGACAAAGCGGCTGCCAGGAGCATCATGCGCGCGGCCGGGGTGCCGGTCATCCCGGGCAGCGACGCCCCGGTGCAAAGCGAGCAGGAGGCGCTCCGCGTCGCCTCGCAGCTCGGCTATCCGGTGATGATCAAAGCGGCGATGGGCGGCGGCGGCCGGGGCATCCGCATCTGCCAGAACGAGGACGACCTGACGCGGAATCTCCGCGTCGCGCAGGCGGAGGCGCAGTCGGCCTTCGGCCGCGGGGATGTCTACCTGGAGAAGTACCTGGAGGAACCGCGCCACGTTGAGTTTCAGGTATTGGCGGATGAGCACGGCAACATCGTTCACCTTGGGGAGCGGGAGTGCTCGATCCAGACGAGCCGGCATCAGAAGCTGCTCGAGGAATCGCCCTGCTCCGGGCTGGGCAGGCGGCTCCGGAACCACATGGGCGAGGCGGCGATACGGGCGGCGAAGACCGTGGGCTACACCAACGCCGGAACGGTCGAGTTCATGGTGGACAAGGCCGGCCGGTTCTACTTTCTGGAGATGAACACGCGCATCCAGGTCGAGCACCCGGTGACCGAGATGGTAACGGGCCGGGACCTGGTGCGGGAGCAGATTCGCATCGCCCGCGGGCACAAGCTCGGGCTGAGCCAGAAGGACATCGAGTTCCACGGCCACGCCATCGAGTGCCGGATCACCGCGGAGGACCATACCAACCGCTTCCTCGCTTCCGGCGGGTCGGTCAAGTCGCTTCACCTGCCAGGCGGGCCCGGGGTGAGGGTGGACACCCATCTCTACCCGGGCTACACGATCCCGCCGTTCTACGACTCGCTGCTGGCGAAGCTCGTCGTCTGGGCGCCGACGCGCCCGGAGGCGATCGCGCGGGCGCGGCGGGCGCTTCAGGAGTTCGAGGTGGACGGGGTGAAGACGACGATCCCGTTCCACCTGGAGGTGATGGCGAACGCCTACTTCCGCCGGGGCGAGATCGCGACGAACTTCCTGCTGCGGCGCATGGGGCTTACCTAGGTGGGCCGTCGCATCGGCGGCCGGCGGGCCGGCCGGGAGATGGCGCTCCGGGCGCTGTTCCAGATTGACTTCGGGAGCGTGTCTGCCGAGGAAGCGTTTGCCACCGTCTCCGACGCGGAGCGCTATGTGGAGGATACCATCGAGTTCGCGCGCGCTCTGGTCACGGGCGCGAGCGCTCACGCCGCGGCCATTGACCGGGTGATCGAGAGACACGCCCGCGACTGGTCGCTCGATCGCATGGCGAACGTAGACCGCAACATCCTGCGGCTTTCGCTCTACGAGCTGCTGTACCGGCCGGACATTCCGCCCAGCGTCGCGGTTGACGAAGCGGTCGAGCTGGCGAAGAAGTACAGCACTGCGGAGTCGGGGCGGTTTGTCAACGGCGTGCTGGGGAACGTCGTCAGGAACCTGGAGGAGGAGCGAGCGGGGCTGTGAACCGCGACTACGTCTTCACCGTCCGGCAGATCACGAGGTATCTCAAGGCGCTGCTGGCGCAGGATGCGGCGCTGCAGGATGTCGCTGTCCGGGGGGAGATCTCCGACTTCGTGAGGCACAGCTCCGGGCACGTCTACTTCACCCTGAAGGACGAGTTCTCGCAGCTGCGGTGCGTGATGTTCCGGGAGGAGGCGGCATCGCTGACCTTCGCGCCGGAGAGCG
>Ga0315285_10003173_pt1 | contig 17208 bp, 23 predicted proteins | sample YL17G09_36_MG_FD_203698 | JGI IMG/M metagenome (GOLD analysis project Ga0315285, IMG submission 203698) | Sediment microbial communities from Yellowstone Lake, YNP, Wyoming, USA - YL17G09_36 | ecosystem: Environmental > Aquatic > Freshwater > Lake > Sediment | place: USA: Wyoming | collected... | reverse complement strand
TATATACAACAACTACAAAACCATCTTCATAATCATAATCATCGATTAATTGTCTTGTACGTTCTGATTCATTAATTAAAAACTCTCTAAATCTATCAAGATTGGTTGGTTGGAATAAGAGATATACAGCATTTTGATACTGTACATCTCTTCTAACATCGCTCATATAACCATTTAGATAGCCATTTTCTTTAAGCTTATCTCTATTGATTTTAAGAGTAGGCACTATAAATATACTTGTGATTGTTTTCTTTAACTCCATTTATGCTTTTATGTTTACAATGCCACCATTTGAATAATTCTTACGAGATATATTCCATACATCATTCTCGATAGCCCACTTAAGATTGTCTATTGTTTCTAATACACCTGGATAGACATATCCTTTAAGATTAAAACCATCTCTAGCATTTTCCATGTCTTCTGTATCTAGTGTGTAGATGAGAGGACTAAAATAGTTAGTGCTATCACAGACAATAAAACTAGGATATGCAACTGTATATCCATCATCTACTAGTCCTTTGAAACGATAATGTGCAGCATGCCAGTATAAGAATGCTTGGATGTACGCTCTTCTGTAAAGATAATATTCTTTATAGAAACCTTCAACACTCCATGTACATTTTAAATCATAAACTTGAATAATTTTATTCTCATGATTTATAATCACCTTGTCCATCATACTCTTAAACTTATGACCATGCACTTGATAGTCTTCTACCTGGAGTTGATTGTGTACATCTACCTTGTATGTATTTGTTTGATTAACTATAGATGCAGTGATAGGATTAGTCCTTAATTCTGTCACAATATTTTCAGAATTTGTGACATCATTTATACTAACAACTGTCATTCCTTTGCTTCTAACCAACATAATCTCATCAAAATACGCTTCTGCTTCAGAGTCTATAAATTTCTTCATGACAGCTTCATACGTAATCTTGAATCCTGAATCTTTATACGCATCTTGAGCTACATCAGCAAACTCACGAGTTATCTCTCCTGATTCATTTGTAGCTTCCTTCATATGTTTGTATAAAGCTTCTACAAAATCTAACATTAGTCCTGTTGGTACATTTTGACATGTAGATAGATAGAACTTCTCATCAAACAACTCTGGTTCCATAAGTTTAGTTTCTACTAACCTACCCATGGTAGCTGCCTTATTGTCCTCATCTACAACTTTCTCACCAAGTACATACTTACGATAATACTTCTTTCTGTCTTGTGAAAACTCTTTTAGACTAGAAGAGCTATCCATTATGATAGCTCTATAACTTGCTTCTGTTTTAACTGTTCCTTTAATCATTTTGTTTTTTGTTTTGTGATTCGTAATATGCTTCTACTATTTGGTCATGCATTCCTCGTACTTCTACAGGAACACGTTTAAACCACCATCTAACTTCTATTTCGTATTCTCTACCTTGTTCATCTAATCCTCTAGGATTAACAAGCCAGAAGTTATATTGCCTGCTATTAAACTCTACAAATCCTTCATAAAAGATTTCTGTAAATGAAGAGTTCTTATTGATTGATACTGTTGCTTGTATTTCTCCCATTATACTTCGTTTCGTTTTTTAGTTGGATTCCATTTATAAGCAAACAGTTCATACTGACGTCCTGAATCTGTCTTGCCAATTATTTCATTTTGTAACTGATGTGGTGTTAAGATCATAGCATCAGTATTATGAATAACTATAAAATCTTCACCTAATTTAACACATTGTCTAACCTCGCCTGAAGTTAAATCTGCCCATTCTACATTAGAGTCCATTTCTGGCTTGTACAGTTTTTCTAGTACCTTTCGCATCTTTTTCTGATTTTGTTTTAACATTATGACATGTTTCACATAATACCTGTAGATTATCTACTTCACAAAACAACCTCTCAATGAATCCTGGTAGGTCTTGTGCAGAATTAAGACTTCCTGCTGGGCAAATATGATCCACATTAATCTTTTTATCAGGAAACCAATTCTTGCATTGATTACACTGATATTCAAACTTCTGTCTCTTTAATGGACCTTTGTAAGGACGTTTAGCTTTTGCTTTACATTCTGCTATTGGTTTCCACCACCTAGACTTCTGCCTTAGACCACTTCTAATGAAACTCCAGAATGCTGATTCTGTCAATGTTCCACTATTTCTAGTCTTAGGCATTACTTTTCTCTTAGCCATAATTGTATTAGTTGGGAGCAAATATAACATTTACTCCCAACATAACAACTATATAGACTTAACTCTGTCACCAATAACAGCCTTCATCTTATTAAGAGAGTTAACTATGTCTCTCACATCATTCATAGATATGGTAGGGAAATTAACTGCATGCTTCTTAGCTTCAGCTGCAAATCCTGCTTTAACTTTATCAGCTAAGCCATCTAATTCATTGATAGCATAAGCGTCATCAAGCTCAAGAGTGTCAAAGTCTAAATCATGTAACAAGCTGGTAGCCTCTTCACGTGGTACAGTCATGATTGGTAGATACTCATAACACCTACCTTTACTTTCACCAATACCAACAACCTTCATTGGATTAATTAGAACTAGCACAGACTGGTCGCCACATCCTACATAATGAATCTGATCACTAGTAAAATGTAAACCTGCTGCACCACAGTCATCTGTGTTCCATCTACATTGATCCATTGGCATCTCTACCACTTTACCTACACGAATGTCAAATGTACCAGTGTGAGCATCTGTGAAACGATTCTCTGCACGATTAGGGAGATCAAGATACAACTCTGTCAAGTTACCAATCTTCTCACCATACTCTTTCTCAACTACATCATCATATCCACCTTCTCCATCACATGTTGGACATACAGAATCTTCATCGTCACAGTCTTCGCCATAGCAATATCCACATGTTGTCCACTCATCATCATGAAGATCGTCATCATGTACAATAAAATACTCACCATCTTGTAAGAATACTGTGTACTTATCTGGACTCTTCTTCCACACAGCTTTCACCTTGTTATAGGTCTCGCTGACAAATTGTACAAGCTCTGTACCACCATGGATGGTGACAACGTTACGTAAAGCTGCGAAGAATCCTTGCTTAGTAATCTTGAAGCTATTCTTCTTTAAGAATTCAAATAACTTCTCAGCCACTTCAGCACGTGGGTTTAAGCAACACCACATCCAGAATCTCTTAAGGGCTTCATACTCCTCATTGTCACCTAAAGGTTCAAGAGGGTTTCTTCTACCTACAATTGAGGCAAACTCTTCCACCATCATAGGAGGAAGACTGCGATTGATTCCTGACATGTATATAGAACCATCTCTAAGATCAAAGTCAGTTAGTTTAGCTAGTTTTTTACAGCCTTCTAATATAGCAGCGTTGCGCTTAACTTCTTCTTCAAACTTACGCTTCTCTTCTAGTCCTTCTTTAGAACTACATACAGTGAATAACTCTATTTCACTTCTTGCATCACGAGCACGATTGAAATCCTCAATTGTAGCTGGATGTTTGCTAATGATGTCACCATCCTTAAGAATAATAGTTAGTACGTCATTTACAAACTTGATATTTGAATATATGTTACTATTAAACATAGCAGTGTTACTGCTAGTAGGACCAGATGAAGCTGTGTTGTCTTTCAACAACATCTCCATAACCTTTGTGTCTCTTTCAACAAGAGACTTGAAAAACTCTAAACTTGCATTGTTCATTTTGTGATTGTTTATAATGTTAAAATTTAAGCTACAAATAATGATAATTGACCTTTCTCTACAGGAACGTGTCCTTCAGTAATCTTATAGTTACTAGCATTCATGCGCATGTTCTTGTAACGACACATGTCTTTCATTACATCTAATAAACCTTTGTAATTGAAGTATTCAAAAGCATTTCCATAACTGCCACGCATTTTGTTACATAACTTCTTTATGAAAGGATGTTTAGAAAGTAGTTTATCTGTACGATTGAGTTTAGTAAACAGCTCTAAGTCATATAGATTATGCTTAGAAGCATATTCATCAAGCTTAAGATCAGTATTAGTTTCTTTAGCCCATGTATAAATCATTTTGTCTTGGTAATCATATAGTTCATCAAGATCTTTCTTTAAACCTGAATTAACTTCTTCTAATACGTTACGAACATCAAACACTCTACTATACAATTTTTCGAACATAGAGATTAACTTAGCTGTCATCATTCTCTTGAATGGTTTGTTATGACCTTTCAAGAATGTAGCTAAAGGCATAAAGTTATGTAGATTGTACATCTCCAACACTTTAATCTCTCTATCAGACATAATGACAAACTTTATGTCATTCTCCACTTTCCTGAACATTCCAAATAGATGATCAAGAGATGTGCGCTCTTCTTCTTTAGCATATACAGTGAGCATCTTTCTCTTATGAAGCTCTTTACCATCATACACTGTAGGAACAAACTTAGCATTAGTTCCTGTCTCTCTTTCTGGAGCTGTTGCTTGCTTAACGTTAACGTCACCCTTCTCCTTCACCTTACCATTTTTGGCAGCTTTAGGTTTAGGCTTAAAGTTTTTAGCTTTGTCAGCAACAATCCATGCTTCAGGAACATCAATAGCATCTAAATCTACAAAGCTATTTGTAACCTTACTAAGACAAGTTTGGAATTCAGCTATTACTTCTCTCCATTGTGACTTAGGATAGTTATACAACTTTAACAAGTCATGATAACAATGCATGTCTGGATTACTTGCATTATAGCTGTTCTTACTCCAATCTTTGTTTTTAGAGAATAATGTAAAAGCATGAGACTTCTTAATAAACTTTGCAGACTTCTTAGCCCATAGCTCTTTGATATAACGACGCTTGCGATCACCAAATATTCCTGTAAATACAACAATCTTGTCAGCTCTACCTAAAGATGTAAAAGTTACATCTGAATCCCATCTACTACGAGACTCAGATATTCTAGCTCTATGATTACTTAGCTCATACTTACATTCATATTCATTAAGCATGTAGTCTCTTATTTTATAAAGACCATCTGCTGTAAAATACTTACATCCTATTAATGTAGGGGTACGTGCTGGTATTGTAGCATGTTTCAACACTTCAGATACATCCCATTGGTCGCCTGCATGATCTTTAATGTGTCTATGTCCACTAGAGAAATGGTCTATCACTGCACGTACATCGTCTGTATCAGCAATAGATTCATTGTATGTAGTCATGAACTCATTAGCCAGAGTTGTAATCTTTTTCTTGATAAGTTGCTTAGCTTCTTGAGTATATCTCAATGACTCTCTATTTGGCGTAGGAAACAATCCATCTGTAAGACTAAACCTTAAGCCTATTCCACAATAATAGATTTGCTTTATGCCAAGCTTATCAAAGTCTAATGGATAATATACATTGTCTAAACATACGTGCATATGACTATCAGGACATACGTCTGATATTTGATAATGCTCACTTCTATAGATTTTGAATGTATTGTCCATATCAGGAACATCAAAATATACATTCTCAAAATAAGCAAGTTGCTCTTTGATCTTCTTCTTGAATTCGTATGAATCACTCCACTTAACAGGAATAATAATCTTTACACCATTACCTTCAGAAGTTGCACTATCGTACAACAAGTCAATCGAGTTGACTTCTTCTCCTTCATACATCATATACTTACGCTCTCTTCCATCTTTACGTGCAATGAAATAGAAGCTAGAAGCATATGCAAGAGGGGCTTTGAAACCAAGGCCCATCATACCAAGCTCTGTGGTAGACTCACGCTTTGTGCTCTTACCATACTTACTGATGATATTCTCTACGTCATCAGCATCTAAACCAATACCAAAATCTTCAACAGAGAATTCAAAGCTGCTATTGTTATTCTTAAAGCTAACAATAATAGGATGATTATCCTTACCTGCTCTACGATGAGAGTCTAGTGCATTACTAGCGCACTCTCTAACAGTTGAACCAATTGCATCTGCATATAGGTTCTTACTCAACATCTGCATCAAAACTTGTGCACTGTCAAGATCTAACGACATACCAATAGTAGCTTGTGTGCTACCCACTTGATGTATTAAAGATTGTGTTTGTTTTTCTAAGATCATATGTCTGCTTTTTGTAGCCAATCAATTGTATACCCATTGGTTTCTTTGATTAGCGTGTTGATTTTTGTGAATACTCCTTCTGTATCCCAATGACTGTTCCTGTAAGAAGCTGAAGCTGGATGACTCAATTCAAAATGAAATGTGAATGGTGAGACATATCTCTTAAGCTTACCTGCTTCTTTACCAAAGAACACTATTGGTATACCTGTGAATGAAAACACCTCTTCTAATAGATATTGCATAAATGGTTCCCATATCTTTAGATGAGATCCTGCTTTATGAATTTCTGTAGTGAGGGCTGCGTTACATAGTAACACTCCTTGCTTAGCTAGGAATGTTAAATCTGGGTTTCTATCTCTATCGAAAGCAAAACCACCATACAGTTCCTTCTCTATGCCTTGATATAATTGAAACAAGCTTGGCTGCAACACTTTAGTTGTAGAACAGCTCATCATCAATCCATCAGCAACAGGTTTATAATGTGCCATTGTATGATATGGACATAAACCTATAAGAATAACTTTAACATCTTGAAAGCGTGTTTCTTTAAAACATCTCCAAACATCCTGAGAGAGAGGAGCAATTGTCTTGCCCCTCTTACTATCAGCTTTTAGTTGTTCGTAGATTTTATCACACGCCTCGCTCTCTATGAAAGGCTTCATCTTAGGATGCCAGCTTTCATCAAATAAATCTTTAAACTTTTCCCAATTCATTATAATGATAGTTCTAATTGTCTATATTCTGGTACACTGATGATAGCTGGTCTCTGACTAGCTACTAGTTCTCCTTGTGCGTTTACAAAGAAATCATGAGCACTCATATGATCATTCATCCATGTTGCTGGATGTAGTTCTTTCATTGAGTGTGTTGTGTGTTGATACAAATCCCACAGTGTGCCTTCTACACCATAATCATAAGAAGGTCTAACGATCTCCTTACGAATAATGTTAAGCTGCATTGTACTAATGATTTGATCTTCTACAACCATACGTCCTAGTAGCTCACCTTGCTGACGCTTAGTAATTTCTACCTGCTTCATCAACTCACGTTGTATCTGCATCTCTTTAAAAGCATCACCTGCGCTCTTGATGTATTCAGTGATGGCTGATGGTGTAAACTCTTGAATAGAGCCCTTGTGAGCTTTCTTAAATGTACCCATGTCACCAGACACTACACCATTAGAACATATCATGATGTTTACGCCAATGGCAAACTTCAAGCTCACCTGACGATTATAACTGTTCTGCCATCCAATCTGGATTTGCATCTCACTATCCATAATATTGGTTAGTGTAAACTTACCTGTAGACACTTGGCCATCTGCAGCAAGTGTATATGCTTCTTTACCTAATGTAAAACCTGCACCATCAATAGCTGCTAGTGTAAGGTCAATTAACTGTGCATTGCTTACAGGTTTGTAAGTTGCTGTTTGTGCTGGCACTGGTACATCTGTTAGTAAGTGCTTCAAGCTTGTGTAATCTGTTCTTTTCATGATTGTGATATTTTAATTTTAAGTCCAAAAAATCTTGATAATATTCCTTCTAGGTTTTCTACACCTATGCATTCTATAGAGTCTCCTTCTGTAGTCTCTAAGTATTCTATTTCTTGCTTTATCTCATACATGAGTTCTTCTAGCGCCACTGCTAATTCTTCTACGTTCATTTTTCTGTTGGTGATATTAATTCTCGTTGAACATTTTGCCAATAGTTAATCATCGTTACTGGATTAACTAATATACCTTCTATAAATATCATAGATGCTTCATCAGACATTTGCTCGTACTGCATCAATACTTCATCAATTACCATAGAAGCAGTTTGAATAGCATAATCATGTACAGAGTCTTCTTCTATAAGACTTCCACAACTATAATAAAATTTGAAATAAAGCATGTCTGCCTTTTCTTTTGGCGTTATCATATTAATTCTTTCTGTTTTAAATAATTTTCTATTGCTTGCATACCATGGGCTTTTGCTAAATCAGCCCAATCCTTAATGCCCTCAGATAAATACTTCCTGGGTACATTACAGTAATCAAAGTTGAATATCTTGGTGATTTGTTGTGAATTCTCTACACCTGTTACATCGCTATCAAAACTAAGAATCTGACTAGCAGAGTTACTCTTGATATATTCAACGTTCTCAGGAGAGAAACAACCTAGGCCCTCGTTCTGTACAGCACAGCTGCATGGAAAAAGTTTCTTCATCACCATATAATCCTTCTTTGATTTGTTGATAAATGCTACATCGCATTGTTTGATGTCATCTTTACCATCCATCGCAGTGATAGGTACATTGTTTGGTACCCACTTACTCTTCTTATCCTTAGCGTGTGGACGATATATCTTCCATTTATCATCATACAAATAACCAAACCTCAGCTCAAAAGGAACTGAGAACAGTTGTTTGTTAAGATAAACCTTAGATATACTATAAACATTATTTGCTTTCAGGTCATCAAGACTTTGATGATACTGATTCCAATAGGCCAATTCATCATTAGTGAATGCTTTCACAACCACTTGAATGTTAGAATATGCTTTGACAGCACGTACTGGTTGGATGTATTGTGAGACAATACGTTTGTATTGTTCTGTATTGGTTTCTCTAGAAAATCCTAGTCCAAAGTCTCTATCAATTAGTGCTAAAACTTCTTTTAAATCTTTAAGATTAAAAGACATTCTAACAAAATCAAAACAAGAACCTCTCTTACTAGTATCTGCAAAATCAATAAACGTTAATCTTCCTTGCTTATTTCCAATCATGAATGATGGATTACGCTCGTTTCTAAATGGAGAAAACGTCACAACATTTGGCTCCCAATCAGTATTGGGCATATAATATTTAAATATGTCATACTCTGTTATCTTTTCGAGTATCTTTTCTGGCGTAAGGAAAGAAGGTTTTAATCTTCCTGTTATTCCCATTTAATTTATTTAGTTTAGAAAAGAAAGCCCAATCTAAAATAGACTGGGCTTTGCTATAAAAATAGTATGTATCAAATTAAAATTAAAAATCTGCATCATCAGTTGCAATAACCTTGTCTGATTCAACTAGGTTTGCTTCTGGATCATAGTCATGTAACTCTTTGAATGTATAATAATCTTTACAACCATATTCTCCTGTTGCATTAACGATAAATCGCTCATGCATCTTTAACTCAGCAGTTTTCCTGAATTTTAAACCTCTCACTACATCAGGATTATTGTAATCAACTAAGCGCATACTCTTGATAGAATATCCAGGGAAAAATGATTTGATAAAGATGTTTTGATATGACTTAGGACCATCTTCTTTGTCAACAGTTTTTACTGTAGCTAATGCACCAACAGTTTGTGTAAACTCACCATCAATTTGATCTTTCAAGTCTGTTAAATCACCTGACATAACTTTCTTCCAGTCTAGCATAATCTCAGTGCTTAAATCAGAAAAGTCAAGACCTCCCAACCATATACGTACAAATCCTAAAAATTCCTCTTCGCCTATATGTGCTACACGATTATGACGCTTAGCAAACCATACAGGAAGAAGATCTACACTACTAGCCCAGCTACATACACCAATGTCATTGATGTATTGTTTCTTTGTTTCATCCTTATTAACTTTCTCACCATGTTCTAACCAGAACGTAGCAGTAGTTCTAAAGTCACTATTTACATCTTGTAACCATACATTAACTTTCAGCTTTTGCTTAACGTCGTCGTAATAGTTAGTTGCGTTACTGTCCTCTTTCAATTCTATCCCTAAGATATCTTTGAACTCTTTTGTACTTGGGTTGATAGCAAGTACTTTTGCTTCAAATATACCAACCTTCTTTGGAAAATCTCCACCTTGTGGGATTTCTCTTTTTGATCCACCTATTGCCATTGTTTCTAGTTATTTATAATATTCGTCTATTGTGTTTACTACTGTTTGTAAATTATTAGGAATCTTGATGTCAGCAAACATACCATCAGGAGTCTTGGCAGGGAACTTTCTAAACCTATTGGTTACAAAGTTATACGTACAAGTGCCATCTTTGTTTTCTTCTACATAAGTGTAGAGACACATAGTTAATAGACCCTCTAATAAGATTTGATTGTCAATCAGCTTGCCTGCTGTCTTGATTTTGTATCCTATAATCTCTCCACCTTCTTCAATAGTTTCTGGGTGAGTGAAATAGAACACTTTCAAATCGTCACGTAGTTTACGTGCTTCTTGAAACAAGGCCACCATATCTCTAGCCATGATGCTAAATTTAGTGAACCCAACTTCTGTTGCTCGTGACACAATGTTGAAACCCATGATGTAGTTTGAATCCTCAATCACGATGTTCTTAATGTGTGGTGCTTTCTGAGAAATGTTTTGTAACAATCGAGTGATCTCAACTGCGTCATCAACTTCTCTGTAGTTCTTCTTTTCTGTATTATACAGAGCTTCAGAACCTTTAAAGGGTAACTCCTTTTTCGCTACATTGATAATGTAGGTTTCTTCTGGATTTAGGTGCTTAATCGATGTCGATTTACCTGTACCAGTGGATCCAACGATCCCAATCAGTTTACTTGCCATGTTTAATTTATTTAGTTAATTTACTTACTCTAAGTTACTAAATTTCAGAGATATTAACAACTTTAATCTTGTCTTTATCAAAAAATTCTAGTGACTTATTTAACCACTTTTCCTCTACTTCCTCATTGGTGGAAATGATATAAATCTGTGCTTTCTTGTCTGGATTGTTATATTCCATAGCCATGCACCTATTCACCTTTTGAGCTAGATTCTCAGCGTTACTGTCAAAGTAATTTAAAATCACTTTGTTTAAAGGTTTGTATGTAACACCTGTATTACCAATCTTTACAACAGCCATGTGGTTTCCTTCTCCTTCTGTAAACTTTTTGAAGCCCTCTTTGTCAGGCGATTTACTATGGTGTGAAGGGATGCCTAAACTATCTGCAGCATTGGTAGTACCACAAAATACAAGTATACGCTCATGATTATACTTGTTTAATATTGCCTTAGTCATGTTTAACTTAGCAATACTTCCTTGGACGATTCTCATTCTCTTCAGGCGTAACATCATTGTGTCTTTACCCATTTGAGATAATTGATTAATCACCCAACTACACGCGTCAAAATGCTTTTTCTCTGTCCTGGCTTTACCCTTAACAGTTTGAACTACCTTATTGTCCAAGGGAACCTTGATTATTGTTATTTGATAGTCAACAATAACTCCTTCTTGGATAGCTTGTTCAATAGGGTAGTATGCCAATACAGGAAGATCTAATCTCATGTCAAGCTCAGACTCTGTTGAGGTTGATAGAGTGCCTGTCAGTCCTAACACTTGATGATTAAGTAATGTTAAATCTTGTACAGCATCAATCTGCGCATCACTTAACAAATGTATCTCATCAATGATCACCATGTCATACTCATTGTTTACATATTTATGTAAAGATAGGTGTGTTGTATAGGTGATTTGTGAATTGTTGTAACCACGTACTTTGAAATCCTGTTCCCAACTATCCTTGATTTTAAGGTCAGGATAGGCGATTATGATAGATATATTTGAATTCATTTTTTCCAAAATGTTAATTGTTGTATATATCTTACCAAACCTTGGACATAGATTTAGGATGCCCCATTTCTTATCTAACCATATCTGTGCAAACTCTTCTTGTCTTTGATTACGAAGGTTGCTCATCTGTAGGTTGGATTGGATTAGCCACTTCTCCTAAAGCAGATAGCTGTTCACGTATTTTACCCATTTGAAGTTTAATGTCTTCTGCTTCAGTTTTATTATTTGCTGCTACAGCTTTCATAAACATGTCGTCAAACTTTGTGTACTGCTTCATTAAATTAAAGATTTCGTCTTTTGTTGCCATTTTTTTATTATTTAAGGTTCTAAAAAATATGTTTTATTTACTATTGATTGATAATCATACTCTGTTATGTTCTTCATTCTTGGTAGTTCTTTAAACATACCCACTTGACCTAGAAAACCTAGACCAATTCTAATATCATCCTCACCATAACTATTTTTAATTAGTCTTAGTGAACGATAATACTTACCACCAAATTCATCTTTAAGCCTATCTAGGTCATAACCACTAGGGTCTGTAACTTTATAGCGCATAGGATCAAATAGTGCTAGTACAACATCAGCATCATCTTGTGTTGATGAACTATCCTTGAAGTCTTCTAGCTGTGGTTCTACATCACCATTCTTAATCCTCATAGGATTAGCAATGTCACGATTAAACTGACTTACAACTATTGGTGAATATCCATACATGTCACGAGCATATCTCAGCTCTTCAGACATCTTATCGATAGCTGCTTTCTTTGTATTATAGTCCTTGGTAACTTTCAATAAACCAATGTGATCAATAACAACCAGTGTTACTGTGTTATCTTCATCAGGAATATACACTCTGTTATATTTATCTATTTCTTCTATTCTACCATTAGCTTCAGCATGTTCTTTCAAGTGCTTAGCTACGCCTATTGGATTATCTGGACCATCAATAACTGTAATGATTTCTGACATGCTGCCAATGTAGTCTCTCTGTCCTAGAAACAAATCATGCTCATCATGTGTCATCTTCTCCTTTTGCCAACCTAATAGTTTACTAACAGGAATGATTATACCAGTATCTAAAAATATCTTCCTAGCTACCCATTTAGCCATCTTGTATGTCTTACTACGCTCCATGGATCTATATATAATCTTTAGCTTGATATCAGAAGCCTGACCATACTTAGATATATACCAATCAAATGGATTGAGGACATATGCATCATCTATAAAAGATGTCTTACCAGAACCTGTTAGTCCACCTACAAGAGTGTAAATAGATTTCCTGATACCAATGTATCTGTTAAGTCTATCAAACCCCATAGGTATGCCACTATTCTTACCATCAATACCATCTTGTACTGCCTTGGCTAAATCTTGAAATATCATATATCTGTTGTTCCTACTGGTTTGGGTTTTTCTTCAATTGTTATTCCTTGCTTAACAAGCTCGATGAATGGTTCAAAGCTTCTCTGTGTAAGATATGTTAGACTATTCTGCATGTATTTAAGTTTATTCTCTCCTGATTTGTATGAGTTCTCTTTCTTTTGAAGAACATCAAACTCAACAGCAGCAACTAAATCATCTGCAGTGTATTCTCCTTCTGACAATATGGCATTGAATTTAAGCCTACAGTTCTCAACATCTCTACGTAAAGATCTAGAGCCTGGAAAGCTTTTATCTTTATGCTTAAATGTATCAGTGCCTGGAAATGCTTTCCACCATCTTTGAAAATCTTCAGTGGCAGGCTTCTTCTTAATGATCTTATCTTTAGGAGCTTCCTCTTTAAGAAACTTAAGAACATTCTTGCCTGTTAGTGTGATTTTATTCTCTCCTGATATCAGTCCTTTACGATAAATACCTTGAGCAAGGATCTCCAGTTTAGGATCTCCATTACATGCATCTTTTAAATCATGGCCTTCCTCCACTAGTTTGAGGAGAAAGACCATGTCTAAACTAAAACCATTCTTGAGTAACTCTTTAAAATGATAGAGCGTCAATTTTACGTTCATAATTTCTAATTATTCTGTGATCTATTTTAGCAATTAAACTTTCAGGAATACACACATTAATCTTAGCTCTCTCTTGTAAAGAGTCTAGATCACATAAATAGACTTTATCGCTCATAAAAGCTTCAATTTGAGCGATACCTGGGTCATTTAGTGAGCGATAAAATAGTTCCTTCTCTTCTTGCAAATATACTAAATCCTTGAGATTTTCCATCTCATAATCCTCGATATGTATCATGATTTATCATTATAATTTTCATACTCTCTAAACTTTGGGCTTAAGGTCCTTCCTTCATTATCCCAATAACTTTCACATTTGTCCCCCTTACGAGGTGATTCAGTATAGACCATCTGTCTATGCTCATTCCATGGTGCTGTGTGCCTATAGCACTTAAACTTCACTGGACATTCTATGTCCTCACACATTGTTATATCAGCCATTGTCTTGTTGTTTTTGCTTATCAATAAACTCTTTTATAGATTGTCTTTTTTCTTCATTAAATAAATCTTTAAATTTAATTTCTTGTTCTGTTATTGACATAATCTCTCTTGTTAAAGAACCTGCTGTTTTAGTGCCATCAAGATTCCAACGTATAATTGCAGCTTCTATAGCACTATATAATTCATTTTTCATATTAACAAGCAGCCCAGCCAAAGAATATATACGTCCCTTCTTTCTCTTGTTGAGATCTCTTATATTTAATACAAGCTACATTAGCATCTTGATTAATAAGAACTTTCTCCATACGTACAAACGTAGTGGTTTGCTTGTTCTCTGTATACTCACGAGCATATTTAACAGCATCAGTCTTAGTCTTGAAAGACTTCAACTGCTTGTCTTCCCATCCTGTATACACACTATATCTAAGTTCCCATTTGCTGGTGCCTTTAACAACAGTGTGATCAACAACAGATTTAATCTTGTTGTTATTCTTAACAGGCGCTTGTTCTTCGATAACATAACAGTCACGCTTACTTGTATTCTCTAACATTTCATCAATAAACTGACGTCTGTCTTTCTTACTCTTACGAAATTCAGCAGTTATGTCTCTAAAATTAGTTGTTGTACTGATTGTACCATTGTAAGCATCTCTACCATGCTCTGATTCTGCTGCTTCTACAGCGAGTGTGTATGCTTCGCTAGCATTCATTCCTCTTTGTCTTGTAATAAAAGCATCTGCTCCCATGTTTTTTGTGATTTAAAATGTGTAAAAATTATAATAACGTGTTGTGTGAAAATTATAATATGTGTGTTTAAATTTTATTTTTATTAAATATATTCCAATCTTGTGCTTCATCATCAGCTGAATAGTTAATTCTAATCTCATCTTCTATATCATCTGATGCAACAATCTCATCAAAAAGAGAATTTATATCTTTTTGTAATGTTTTGTCAGCATAATGTTCCAAAGATGTGATAATATCACAGGCTGTATTCAAAAGCCTTTGCAATTGTTCTGTTTTCATTTCTTTATTTTATTGATTATGTGAATAATATGTAAACAAAATTGTTTACAATGCAAAAAGCCCCAGATCTCTCTGAGGCTATTATCAAAACTTGCATTTTTTACAAGTTTAGCTACTATGCACCTATTATTTTCGAATTGCGCCTAGTTTTGTAACAAAACTTGTCAAATTATGTTAAACAACTCGACAAATATTCGAATTATAATGGAAAATTTTACATAATAATGTGTCTTATAATGGAAAATAATACACAGTATTGTGTATTATATGACACTTTAGTGGAAAATATGTGAAAAAATCACATATGATGCACTTAAAAGTGTAACATATTGCACAATAGTATATATTAGTAATATAAACTATTATATATTACTAATATAAATTATACCCTATCGCATATAATTAGTTAATATATTAGCTATTTATACGTAAAAGGGTATAATTTGGTTAATATATTAGCTAATCTTGGTAGTATTACTACTTAATTTGTCAAGTTTTTCACTCATTAAACTTGACATTTAGTCATAATATCCTCTAAAGAACTTCTTCATCTTTTGTAAGAATGTAGGCTGTTGATCTTCAAGTATATGTGCTTCAGGAGGTATTGTTGTATGGATGTGCGTTGTATCAACCTCTTCTGGATTATACTCACGCAATCCAAAATGAAGCTCGAACCAACTCATTGTTGACTGTGCTCTTGTCTTATTACACTTAAAAGTTTTCTTAATAAGTGGAAGAGCAGCCTTACGCCATTCTAATGTTTGTTCTGTTGTCAATGTATACACTCTCCAGAATTCTGGTGTGTCCACTGCGTCCTGATAGGTTAATCCTATCATTTCCATTTGCATAGAGACCAACTTCCTGTTGATCTCTTCTCTTTGTTTGTCTGTTCCTGCCATTAAAATAAATTTAGTTGGTTTGCGATTATTACTGGTCTTCTCTTACCATTGTAATTAATCTTGTTAATAATTCTTTCTGCTTTCTCTATGTAATAAGAATGATTAATATTATCTAGAGGATGATCCTTAGATAACTTATTACACACTGTCATTACCCACTCACCTGCTTCCACTTGTGATATTGGTGCAGCGTTGGATAGACATTCTGGGTTCTTCACTTTTAATAGCTTCTCACCAGTGTTAGATACATAATATCTAATTAGTTTATTATAGACAGTCGTCTTACCATTAAATTTTCCTTCGAAATGGAAATCTCTGTTAGCTTTCTGACGCATAGCAAAATCATAAACGTTGCTATGATTGATGATAGTATCAGCAACAGGGGTATCATTGATAAAGTATTGCTCAAGTGCGATAGGTATAATCCTACCAGACTTATTTTTATGCAACTCAAAATCAGTAAGAAAATCACCTTTTTTCTTGACTTCTCCATTTGTTTTAACTGCGAGGTAGTCGTTGACAGTTGAGAAGATAATTTTACTGTAGTCTGTTCGTTCAAGCTCATATTTTGTTAACTTTTGCCACCATTCATTGATTTCATTCATTTTATCAAGATGTGTCTTTTCTATTCTAATAGTTACACCATCTGTATTAGCTGAGATGACATGTATACCTGCTAATTCATACGCTTCAATAAGCATAAGCAAGCTAAGCTCTCCAGTAATAGTAGTGAACATAGTAAGTTGTCTGTCATAGATCCAGTTCTGGACATCAGAAGACTTACCATATACAGAATTGACAGCAAGCTTAAGGGCACCAACAATGCCTGCAATGCGTTTATCCTTTTTAGCTTGTGGCTTAAGCTCAAGACGCCTCTCAAACATACGCTTATAGCCAGCAAGAAAATCTTTATTAAGATGTTGAGGATACCTGCCATTATTGATAATGATAGCAGGATAATAACTAGACACATCCCAATCAATGATTTCAAACTGTTCATCAGCTTCAAATACCTCTGGCTTGTTCTCTGTGTGCAAGCCACCTTTAGCAAACGTATAAGTGTTGCCATAAAAATTTATGCTTTCTTTAAAGTCATCATGAATTGTTAATACAAGACTGTCTATGTATTTTTTGAATTCAATGAGCTGGTTAGTTTGAAAATTTACATATTTAGGACTACAATTTGATACAATGATTTTCTTTCTAAAGAATCCTGTGC
>Ga0315285_10003167_pt1 | contig 17222 bp, 8 predicted proteins | sample YL17G09_36_MG_FD_203698 | JGI IMG/M metagenome (GOLD analysis project Ga0315285, IMG submission 203698) | Sediment microbial communities from Yellowstone Lake, YNP, Wyoming, USA - YL17G09_36 | ecosystem: Environmental > Aquatic > Freshwater > Lake > Sediment | place: USA: Wyoming | collected... | reverse complement strand
AACGGCGGTCGCGAGCAGGTCAAAAACCGGGCGTATCTGAGGCTGAAGGCGATCAACAGCCCGTGGGCCGGCGGCTTGCCGCACGATGACACCAAGGACTTCAGCCCGCGAATCGGCATCGCCTGGGATCTCAAGGCGGACGGCAAGCATGTGCTCCGGCTGGGCTACGGCCTGTACTACGGCCAGACCTTCATCAACATTCCGTTGTTCATGCTGCAACAGACCAACCCTACGCTGTTCACCCAGGTCTTCTACAACAGCGGGGGCCCGGGCGACCCCAACGCGGACATCGTTCCAGGCGCGAACATCAAGCTGTCGGCCTTCCGCTACGGCATCGATACGCTGCCGCCCAAACCGGCGCCGGCAACGGACGTAGGTCCCAGCGACGTCAGCCGTCCGATCGATCCCAACTATCGCAACCCGTACACGCAGCAGTGGAATGCCGGTTACACCTGGGCAGTCACCAACAACGCGGCGATCGAGGTCGAGTACGTGCACGTGCTGGGCCTGCACGACGCCAAGAGCATCGTTATCAATCCGCGGCAGGTCTCGGCCGGCAACGCGCGCAATACCGACGCCCCGCTCCGGGCGGCCGGGCTGGGACTGCTCGGACAGGTCCGCATGAACCAGCCCATCGGCCGCAACCGCTACGACGGCCTGAACCTGGCCTACCGCAAGCGGATGACCCGGCACTTCTCCCTCAACACCAGCTACGTGCTGTCGCGGGCCGTGGGCTACAACGGCGCATCGGCCAGCTTCGGCAACGCGCCCACGAACCTGAACGACATCTTTGCGAAGCACGATTTCGGCCCGACGGGCGCAGACGAGAGGCACCGCTGGGTGCTGAGCGGGATCGTGGATCTGCCGGGGGGCGTCAAGTTCGCGCCCATCATGCAACTGGCCTCCGCGCGGCCGTACCAGGCGTTCGAAGGCGTCAACGACACTTACGGTTTCGGCGGCGGCCAGGGCTCCACGCACGCCCTCGTGCTCAAGAGCGATCCCGCGAATCTCGTGGCCACGAAGACTTACACGGCGGCGCAGTTGCGCGCTTGCCTGGCCACCGGCGACTGCTACCAGGTCCCTTATGACTACATGCGCGGCCAGAGGTTCTTCCAGCTCGACACGCGCCTCAGCAAGACGGTGAGGCTCGATGAGAAGGCGAGGCTCGAGCTGATCTTCCAGGCCTTCGACCTGACCAACCGCGCCAACTTCGGCGCCAACTACCGCACCAGCATTCGCGCCGCCGACTTCGGCAAGCCCATCGGCTTCATCACGCCCTCCGGCGTGGTCGTGCCGCGCTCGTTCTCCGGCGAGTTCGGCGCCCGCTTCAGCTTTTGACCAGGAGTCACTAGGGGCCGGCGCGTGCGCCGGCCCCTGCAATGCGCACTCGGGCCGCGGCATTCCAGGCCCCCCGCCGGCGCGGCGGGGAATAAGCCTGCCTCAAGGCTGCCATAAAATGTTTTAATACCAGTGCAGTGTTCCTACCGTGAATCGCTCAGCGCGTGCTACAATATGGCCCATCTGGACCGTTGCGGTTAGGAGGACATGGTTGTACAGTGGCAAACTGGATCTGCGTAGTACGCCAGCCCTGCTGCTGACCCTCATCCCTGGGCCAGCCTGCATGGTGCTGGCGCAGGAGACCAGCCTCGTCCTGAACCCCGATTTCCAACTGACCTCGGATTCGAGCCGCTCGAGTCCGAATTTTGCTAGGAGGCATATATGTATCGTTCCCACACAGAAAAGTGGCTGCTGCCGGCAGTACTGATCGCGCTCTTGGTGTTGCCGTGTGCGTTCGCACAGGAAACGACGGCAGGATTCCAGGGGACCATCAAGGATCCTTCCGGCGCGGTGATAACCGGCGCGGCCATCGAGGTCTCCGGTCCCGCGCTGATCGGAACCAGGAAGGTGCAGACCGATGATGCGGGCAATTACCGCTTCGCTGCCCTTCCCCCGGGCGAGTACACCATGACGGTGTCTGCGGCCGGGTTCCGCACCTACAAGCAGACCGGCATTGACTTGAGAGTCGGCCGCTTCCCCAATATCGACGTGCAGCTTCAGGTGGGCACGCTCGCCGAGACGGTTGAAGTCTCCGCTGCGGCGCCCATCGTGGACACCACCCAGAGCAAGGTGTCGGTAACCGTGCAGCGCGAGGTCTTGGACAACATTCCTGTAGGGCGCTCCTTCCAGTCGCTGATCCCCTTCGCCCCCGGCGCGCGCATGGAACCGCTCCAGAACAGCGGCGACCGCAACAACGGCTTCCAGATTGATGGGGCCGCCAACGCGGAGAATGTGTTCCTGATCGATGGCGTGAACACCACGAACGTCCAGAACGGGGGTACCGGCAAGGACTTCCAGATGGACTTCATTGAAGAGGTCCAGATCAAGTCGAGCAGCTTCGAGGCCGAGCACGGTGGCGCCCTGGGCGGCGTGATCAACGCCGTTCCCAAGCGTGGCTCCAACGCCTGGCATGGCTCGCTCTTGACCTACTTGCGCTCCAACTCGCTGAACGCCAACGATAATGACCGCGGTCTGCGGCTAAACCCGACCCTGGCGGGTCTCAACACGGCCCGGCGTCTCGACGGCACTCCCGAGTACTACATGGCGCGGAAAGACCAGCGGAACATCGTCGAGCCTGGCTACGAGGTCCGCGGCCCGCTGTTTAAGGACAAGTTGTGGATGTTCAGCAGCTATATCCCAAGCATAAACACGACTCGGCGCGCGACGACGTTCACGGGTGCGAACCCGGGCCTCCGGGCTTTGACCGTAACCCGTACCGACCACAACGCGTACAACCGGTTGGACTACGGCGTTTTCAGCCAGTTGCGCGTGTTTGGCTCCTGGAACTACGCCTATTGGCGGACGACCGGAACGCTCGGCGGCCTGGACAGCGTTGCCGGGCAATTGAATACCGGCGCCTCGACCGATCCCAATACGTTGCGCTCGGACGCCGGGTCGGTCAATCCGGTCGCGGTCTACACCTTCGGTGGCGACTGGACGCCAACCTCCCAGTTGGTGGTCAGCGCCCGTTACGGCTATTTCTTCAACAACACCGCACAGCGTGGAACCCCGGTCGGCACTCGCTACCTCTACCAGGCGACCGTCAACGCAGCCAGCAGGGATCTGGCGGACCAGGCGTTCCCCAGCTCGTCGTTTAACACGACAGGCTTTGCCAACATCCCGAGCAACCTCGCCACCGTGTTCGACGCTTACAAACGCCACGGCCTTAACGTGGATGCTTCGTACTTCACCCATTTTTTGGGCGGCACCCACACCTTCAAAGGGGGGTACTTCTGGCAGCGGCAATCGAACGACGTTCTGAGGAACTATCAGGGGGGCGCCGTGAACCTCTTCTGGGGGCAAAGCTATGAGCCGGTCACCAGCACCACGGCCTGCGACGCGGTCAAGACGGCGAATCTGACGGCCTACGGTAAATCGATATGTCAGGGGCGGTACGGGTACTTCGTAGTGGGCACCGGTGTCACCAACGCCGGTTCGGACCAGCAGTTTGCCAACGCGCTGTACATCCAGGACAGTTGGACCGTGGGCCACGGTCTGACCCTCAACTTGGGTGTCCGCTTCGACCACGAGCGTCAGCCTCCCTACGATCCGAAGCGCTTCCCCACGCTGGAGTTCAGTTGGCGCGACAAAACTGCTCCGCGCCTCGGCGGCGCCTACGACCTGCTGCACAACGGCAAGGTCAAGATCTATGCCAGTTATGGCCAGTTCTACGACATCATGAAGATGGGCCTGGCGCGCGGCTCGTTCGGCAGCGACTACTGGCATAACTGCTATTACGCCATGGATGAGACGAACTTAGCTGGGATCACCCCGACCCTTTCACTGGGCGGCGGTTGTCCGGCTACCGGTGCGGCGCCCGGTGTGAACGTGGGCCGCTTCATCGAAAACGTGGACTTCCGCGCCACCAAGGCGGATCCCCGTGACCCGGCCATCTCCCCCACCATGAAGCCCATGAAGCAGCATGAGTATGTGGCCGGGGTCGATTGGGCGATCACCCCAAACTGGGGCCTGGAGACCCGCTACTCGCGCAAGCGCCTGGATAACACCATCGAGGACATGGCGATCACGGACAACCTGGGTTTCTACATTGGCAACCCCGGCACGACGTTCGCCGACGTGCTGCATCGTCCGATGGTCATCCCCGACGACAAGGGCGTAAATTATCTGACCACCGTGCCGTTCTGTGCGGAGTGCCCTCCGACGATTGGGGCCATCCGCCGCTACGATGCGGTGGAGTTCCGCCTGGCCAGGCGAGCCGGAGGCAAATGGTTCGGGGCGGTCTCCTATACCTACAGCCGGCTGCGGGGCAACTACGCCGGCTTGACCAACACCGATCCCACGGATGGGGGAGGCGGTCGTAATTCGCCCAACAATCACCGCGCGTTCGACATACCGACCATGACCTACCTTCCCAGCGGTAAGATCGACGACGGGCCGCTGTCTACGGACCGTCCGCACACCGCCAAGGCCTATGGCTTCTATCGGCTCAGGTGGGCTGGGATGGACACCCTGTTGGGCGTCACCCAGGTCGCTTACCAGGGTACATCGCTCAGTAGCTGCTTGCCCGTGGTGGGCACCTCGTCGGCCTGTCAGTGGGCGGAGGGACGCGGCAATTTCGTGAACTTCACCCGCGCCGCGAATGGCGACTTCGTCAAGGGTGACGTCGTGAAAGATGCGCGCAGCGACAACTTCCTCCAGACCGATCTCTCGCTGCGCCACGAGATCCCGATGAAGGGACACGAGGGCATGCGGATGGCTTTCGAAGTCACTGCCGGCAACCTGTTCAATCAGCGCGGCGGGGTGGCGTATTACGAGTTTGCCATCCCCACCAACCTGATCAATCCCTCGCGGCCGTCGCGCTTCCCCGGCGACCTGGGGGTGGACTGGGCCAAGGTGATGAAGGGCTACAACTACGTGGATGCGCTGAACGGCACGGGATCGTTCGCCGGCGTGCAAGCCCCGCTGACCGTGGCCAGCCGTTACGGCTTGCCGAACATCTTCCAGACCGCCCGCAACCTGCGCCTGGCGATCCGCTTCAGCTTCTAGTCAATAAGCCTTCAAGTCTCCAGGGGCCGGGAAACCGGCCCCTTTTGCGGACGTCCTGGGGCCTCCCGCTCCCCGCGGGAGGCCCTTTTTCCTTGGCCCCGCCGTATAATCTGAGAAGGCTGAGCTTCTCATGAAACGGCGTCTGCTTTACGGAGCGGGGATCGTCCTGCTGCTGATCTCCGCCACCCTGGTCATCTGGCAGGGTTCCTTCAGCTTCGGCGAGTTCGGCCCGGCCAGCCCCGAGCAGACTCTGCTGTACTGGGCCGTCTCCACCCTGGTCTTCCTGCTGACGGTCACGCTGGGGTTCATCCTGTTCCGCACCGGGGTGAAGCTGTACATCGAGCGGCGCAGCGGCCACGAGGGTTCGCGCATTCGCACCAAGCTGGTCATCGGCGCCCTGGCCCTGAGCTTCCTCCCCGTTTTCTTCCTGGTCCTGTGGAGCGTCTCGGTCCTCAACCGCAACCTGGACAAGTGGTTCAGCCGCCCGGCCGAGGGCGTGCGCCTGAACCTCGTGGAAATCTCTCAACTGCTGGAGCGGGAGGCCCGGGGAGCCACCGCGGAAGCGCAGCGCAAGGATCTCAAGCAGAAGGAAGCGGAATTCCGGCGCTACATCCGCGACTACGAGCGCCTGGCCGACAAGCGCAAGAGCGTCCGCCAGTTTTACCTGCTCCTGCTGCTGCTGATCACCCTGTTCATCTTGTTCCTGGCCACCTGGCTGGCGCTGTTTCTGGCGAAGCAGATCTCCAACCCCATCTCCGCCCTGCTCGAAGCCGCCGGCGAGGTGCGCAAGGGGAACCTGGGTCACCGGATCGAAGTGCGCGCCACCGACGAGCTGGCCACCCTGGTCCGCGCCTTCAACGAGATGACCCGGGAGCTGGAAGCCAACAGCCAGGAACTGGAGCGGCGCCGGCGCTTCACCGAGGCCATCCTCGAGAGCATTCCCACGGGCGTCATCTCGCTGACCGCCGACGGGCGGATCCAGCGCGTCAACCACGCCCTCAGCCAGATCTTCCCGGCCGAGAAGGTGGCCGGCGCCACGCGCCTCGAGGACCTCTTCTCGCGCGAGGACGCCGCCGTGATCAAGTACATGATGAAACGCGCGCGGCACACCGGGGCGGCGGTGCGGCAACTCGATTTGAGAACCGAGCGCGGCACGCTGCACTTGGCGGTGACCGTCTCGGCCCTGGAGGACAAGCTGACCTCGGGCTTCGTGCTGGTGCTGGAGGACACCAGCGAGGTGCTGCGCGCACAGAAGGCCGCCGCCTGGCAAGAGGTGGCCCGCCGCATCGCCCACGAGATCAAGAACCCGCTCACGCCCATCGCGCTGTGCGGGGAGCGCATCGGGCGGCAACTGGAGCGGCTGGCGCTGCCGCCGGAGGTCGCGCGCATTCTGCACGAGTGCACCGCCACCATCGCCAGCGAGGTCGAGTCGGTGCGGGTCCTGGTCAACCAGTTCTCGCAGTTGGCCGGCTTCCCCACGGCTCAGCCCGCTCCGGCGGACCTGAACGAGGTCGTCGAGAACGCGCTGGCCGTCTTCTCCGGCCGCTGGAACGGCATCCAGCTCGACAAGCGCCTGGCCCCCGACCTGCCCCCCGTCAGCCTGGACCGCGAGCAGTTCAAGCGCGTCATCATCAACCTGGTGGACAACGCCGCCGAGGCCATGCACCAGGCGCCCCTCAAGCGCCTGCACGTGGCCACTCAGATGGGACCAGCCGAGACCCTCGAGCTGATCGTCGCCGACACCGGCTGCGGCATCTCGCCCGAAGACCGGGACAGACTGTTCCTGCCCTACTTCTCGACCAAGGGCCGGGGCACCGGACTGGGGCTGGCCATCGTGCACCACATCCTCTCCGAGCACAACGCCTCCATCCGGGTAGAGGACAACTCCCCCTGCGGGGCGCGCTTCATCGTCGAGGTGCCGGCCCTGGTGGCAGCCGAGGCGGAACGGGCATGAAGCGCACGCGCATCCTGGTGGTGGACGACGAGCCGGGCATCCGGCAGTCCCTGGCCGGCGTGCTCGAGGACGAGGGCTACCAGGTGACGGCGGTCGAAAGCGGCGAGCGCTGCCTCGAGGAACTCACCGGTCAGGCCTACGGGCTGGTGCTGCTGGATGTGTGGCTTCCCGGGATCGACGGCATGGACGCCCTGGCCCGCATCCAGGAAACACCGCTGCCCGACCGCCCCGTGGTGGTGATGATCTCCGGCCACGGCACCATCGAGACCGCGGTCAAGGCCACCAAGCTGGGCGCTTTCGATTTCCTGGAGAAGCCCCTCACCATCCAGAAGGTCTCCGTGGTGGTCAAGAACGCCCTGCGTCACCGGCGGCTGGAGATGGAAAACCTCCAGTTGCGGCAGGGCCCCGGCAAGTACCGCATCGTCGGCGAGTGCGTCCCCATGAAGGCCCTCCGGCAGCAACTGGCGCTCATGGCCGGCACTAACGGCAGGGTCCTGATCTATGGCGAGAGCGGAACCGGCAAGGAGCTGGTGGCCCGCGCCCTCCACGCCATGAGCCAGCGCGCCGCGGAACTTTTCGTCGAGGTCAACTGCGCCGCCATCCCTGAGGAACTTATCGAGAGCGAGCTGTTCGGCCACCGCAAGGGCAGCTTCACCGGGGCCAGCGAAGACAAGATCGGCAAGTTCCAGAAGGCCGACGGCGGCACGCTGTTTCTGGACGAAGTGGGCGACATGAGCCTGAAGACCCAGTCCAAGGTGCTGCGCGTGCTCGAGGAGCAGCGTTTCGAGCCGGTGGGCGCCGTGCAGTTCGTCCAGGTGGACGTGCGCGTGATCGCCGCCACTAACAAGCACCTGGAGGAGGAGATCGAGCGGGGCAATTTCCGCGAGGACCTCTTCTACCGGCTGAACGTGATCCCCTTCTACGTGCCGCCGCTGCGCGACCGGCGCGAGGACATCCCGCGGTTGGCCGACTACTTCCTCAGCGAGTTCACCGCCGCCTACGGGCGCCGGCCCAAGGAGCTCACGCCCGCGGCCTACCACCTGCTCCAGGAATACCCCTGGCCGGGCAACGTCCGCGAGCTGCGCAACCTGATGGAGCGCATCGTGATCATGAACCCGCAGGGGCGCATCGACGCCCGGCACATCCCCCTCGGCCCTGCGCGCCGGCCGGGCGGCGGCCCGCCCGTCAACCCGCTGGCCAGCCTCCAGGAGGTGCGCCAGGCCGCCGAGCGCGACTACATCCTCAAGAAGCTCGAGGAGACCGGCGGCAACGTCACCCGCGCCGCCGAGCTGCTGGGTCTCGAGCGCAGCCACCTCTACCGCAAGATGAAGGCCCTGGGCATCGCGCCCAAGGACAACTGACGCGCTGCCGGGACCACGCGGCCGCCGCGAATCGTCCCCAGCCGCACCGGGCGCGCGTTTTGGCCGAGGGCGTCCCACTGGATGACGCCGCTCACGCCTGGCCAGGGCGCGAGCTCCCGCACCGCGTCGCGGATCAGCGCGCGGTTCAGCCCCGCCTTGCGGATGGCCGCCACCAGCAGCCGTACCGCGTCGTAAGCCTGCGCGGCGGCGTAGTCGGAGGGCGCGCCGAAGCGCGCCGCCTCCCCAGCCGTCTCTGCCAGAAGCGGGAACAGAACCCCCTCGGCGGCGGGACCGGCCTCCTCCCGGAAGGTGCGGCGGCCGGCCGACGGGCCGCAGAACACCGGCGCCGCGCACCCCGAGCGGCGCAAGGCCGCCACCACCCGCGCGCTGTCACGCGCCCCGGCCACGACCACGACCGCTGGCGGCGCCGCCTCCGCCACGCGCCGGGCCAGCGCGCTAACATCCGGCGTGCCGGACTGGAACTCGATGTGAGACGCCGGCGCCGTTTTCAACTCCGCCACGAAGGCCCGGGAGTCGTGGTCCGTGGCAGAGACGAGAACGAAGGGCCGGCCGCCCAGCAGCCCGACCAGCACCGGCGCTGCGAGGTGGTCGCCTGGCACGCAGGAGAACATCCAGGGCACACTGGCCCCGTGGATGGTGCGGTCGCTCGCCGCTGGGTTGATCAGCGTGACGCGGGCCTTCAGAGCGACCTGCTCGGCCAGGTGCGTGGCGGCTCCGTCGATCGAACCGATCAGCGCCCACACCCGCTCCTGGTAGAGCAGGCGCACCAGCACGCCGGCGCCCGCCGTCCAGGGATTCTCGGCCCAGGCCGGGACCAAACGGAACGGCAGCCCTTTGTAGCCGCCTTCCCGGTTGGCCTCCTCGAGAGCCAGCGTGGCGCCCTGCCAGAGAGTGCCGCCCTCGGGATGACCAGCCTCGGGCGGCCCGAAGTACCCGATGCGGACCTCGCCCAGGTCCCGCGGCTCGGGTGCTTCGCGGCCGGGACCGGGATACTCGAGCGGCTGCGCCCGCGTGCCGATGTAGGGCGGGCGTGGCTGGCCCCAGCAGGCCACACCCACGGCCAGCCACAGCCAGGCCTCGCCGGCGAGGCAGCTTCTCATCGCGCCTTGGCCGTCTCCAGTCCCCGGCTGAGGCGGTCGCGCGGCGGGATGTAGCCGCGCGGGATCCCCAGCTCTTCGCGCGAAAAGTACTTCCAGGCGCCGCTCTCGCGGCGCGCCAGGAACACCTCGCCCACGTCGTCCAGGCAGGCGCTGAGAGAAATATCCCCGGTGACCCCCGGCCAGGGCTTGGCTCGGTAGGCCAGCACGTCGCGGATCTTGGCGCGGTTCAGGCCTGCCACCTGAGTGGCCCAAATCAGCAGGCTCATGCCGTCGTAGGCGTGCGCGGCGTAGGTCTCCGGCTCCGCGTTGTAGCGGGCGCGAAACGCCTTACGGAAGGCCTCCAGCTTCGGATCCTGCCGCGTGGGGTTCCAGGGGTAGCCGGACACGACCCCCGCGGCGTTGGCCCCGGCGAGTTGGACGAACTCATCCGAGACGCTGCGGTCGCAGGTGAAGTACGGCTGCTGCATGCCCATCGCCCGCATCTGGTTCAGGATCAGCGCGCTCTCGCGGGCGTCGCCCCAATGCACCATGGCGTCCAGCTTGGCGTCCCGCAAGCGCTCGAGTTGCAGGCTGAACTCCTCGGCGCCCAGCCGGTAGGCCATTTCCAGGATCACCGGGTAGCCGAGCCGGCGGGCGCTGTCGCGCACCTCGCGCACGCCGAAGCGGCCATAGCGGTTGCTGCCGCGGATGATCCCGATGCGCTGGTAGCCCAGCTTGCGGATCATGTAGTCCGCCAGCAGGTAGCTCTGTTGCCGGTCGTCGCCGATGACCCGCATCACCCAGGGGATATTGGTTTCGATGAAAGTGGGGTCCGTGTCCCCGGTGTTGATCATCACCAGCTCGGCCTTCAGCGCCACGCGAATGGCGATGTGGCTGTTGGCCCCGTCGATGGTGCCCAGGATGGCCCACACGTGGTCCTGGTAGGCCATCTTCACGATCTCGTTGCCCGAGGAGCCCCACAGGCCGTTGTCGTTGGCGATGACCAGCTCGAAGGGGATCTGGCGCTGGAGGTACCCGCCGCGCGCGTTGGCTTCCTCGACGGCCAGCCGCACCCCCTGGAGCATCTTGATGCCCAGCGCCTCCTCGTGGCTCTTGCCCCCGGTGGCCACCGAGACCGTGGACATGATGGGGCCGATGAAACCGATCTTCACCGTCTTCAAATCCAGGGGCGGCTCGGCGAGGGCGCGTCCCGGCCCGGTGTACTCTATCTGGAGCAGGAAGTGTTCCTTGTAAGGCTTGACCGCCCCGAACGGCTCGACGTCTTGGGGCGTGTTGGCGTAGTTGTCGTCCTTCTTGAGCTTCAGGTCAGGGACCTGGTAAGGACCTACGGCGTTGATGCGGCGCAGCACCTCGGCGGTGTCCGGGTCGATGGGCGGCTGCTGGGCCACCATGCCACCCACCGCCAGCCACAGGCCCAGGAAACGCCTCCCGCTCATCGCCGGCCTCCCTTCTTCGGCGCGGGGCCTCGTGGCGCAGGCGGTTTCGCCTGCGGCGTGGCAGGCTGAAGGCCTGCCCCACGCTCGCGCAGTCCCGGGTAGTAGCCCTCGCCGAGGCCGAGGCCCAGGCCCTTGGAAGTCCCGATCCAGACGTCGTGGCCGTCCATGTCGGCCGAGATGATGAAGCTGTGCGGGACGCTTCGCTCCAGCTCCACCGTCTCGAGCACCTGCTTGTCCCGGCTCACCACGGCCTGACCCCCCTGGCCCTTCGGGTTGCGCGTGTAGGCCACCCAGGTGTTGGTGGGCACATCCGTGACCACACCCAGGCCCTTGTCGGTGCAGAACCAGGCCTCGTTGGCGCTGCGCGCCCGCAGGTTGTTGACGAAGTCGCTGGGCAGGCCCGAGTCCTGGTTGTAGAAGCCCCGCCAGTGGCGCCCGTCGTAGCGGCACACGCCGAAGTAGCTGGACACCCACAGCGCCTTGTCCACGTAGTTGGCCCCCGTGGTGATCACGTGCACGATGCCGTCGTCGCGGTACAGGTCGATCTCCATCTCCCCGTCCGGATCGAGGTAGTCCTTCCAGCGCCCGGCGGCCACGTCGTACTCGAGCACCCCGCTGCCCCACACCGCCAGGTGCACCTTGCCGTCGGCGTAGTGGACGCCGTAGTTCCAGATCTCCTCCATGGGGGCGTTCTTCTCGGTGAAGATGGTCCACTCGCCGGTGACGGTGTTCAAGCGCGAGGCGCCCGCCGTGGTGGCCGCCCAGACGTTGTCGTTCTCCACCGCCACGCCGTAGACCACGTCGTTGACCAGGCCGCTGTTGAGCTGGTGCCAGTGATCGAAGCGCCCGCCGCTGAAGCGCGCCAGGCCGCCGCCGAACAGCGCCAGCCACACCTCGCCGGTCTTCTGGTTCACGTCGATGCCGGTGACCGCGCGCCACGGCAGGCCGTCCTTCTCCTTCCAGGAGCGGACCTTCCCGGTGCGCTTGTCGATCATCGCCAGGCCGTCCTCGGTGCCCACCCACACCCTCGGGCCGTCCGCCTTCACGGCGAAGATGTGGTCGTTAGGCAGACCGTTCTCCACCGTGAAGTGCTTCCACCTGGTGTAGACGTAGGGCAGCTTCAGCGGCGCACGGTCGGCAGCCGCCAGGCTGGCCGCCAGCGCCGCCGCCAGCCATACGACGCGTCTCATCTCACCCCTCCTACAGAGTCTTCAGGTACTCGATCAGGTCGTTGAGCTGATCCTTGGTCAGGTCGTTGGTGACCCCGTGCCGGTCGTTGGGGTTGAACACCGTCCAGATCTCTTCCAGCGTCGGCGCCATGCCGTTGTGCAGGTAGGGCGCCGAATCGTAAATGTTGTTCAGGTGCGGTGTGTCGAACCGCCCCTGGCGGTCGGTGACGTGCCGGGTGCCCACGTCGAAGCGGCCGCGGTTGGTGAAGTAGGGCGGCGGGTGGCAGGTGAGGCAGCGGTTCTCGACCGTGATGAGCCGCCCGTCGCTGGTCAGGCTGCGTTCAAAAACGGCTTTGCCGCGCCGCTGCGCGGGCGTCAGCACGGCGCCCAGCGGCCGGTAGCGGTTGGGCGGGCGCGGGATGGTGGTGATGTAGTAGTCCACCGCCGCCAGCTGCTCCGGCGTGAATGGCTGGATGCGGGTGAAGAAGACCGACAAACGCGGCCCGCATTGCCGCGCCAGGCTCGGATTGGTGCCCTCCCACTTGAAGGGGGCGGTGTCCAGGATGCCCCGCAACGTGCGGTTATCCACCGGGCTCAGGCCGATGCCGTCCGCCTCGATGTCGTAGGTCAGCCCGTCCACGTGGCCGTCGGGATGGCAGGAGTGGCAGGAGAACTGGCGGTGAAAGGTGATGTCGGCGCTGTGGAAGAGCCGCTCGCCGTAGCGCGCCTGGGTCATGACCTTGGGCCCGCCCAGATCGATGCGGCCGGCCTCCTCCAGGCGCGCCAGGTCGATCACCGTGAGCGAGTCATCGAGCGAGTTAGCCACGAAGGCCAGCTTGCCGTCCGGCGTGACCAGGAGCCCGCGCGGGCTGTTCTGGGTGGCAATGTGCTTGGCAATGAGTTCCGTGGTCTTGCCCAGGTGGTTGGGCAGCACGTGCTCCCGCTCGTACCGGGAGGAGCGCTCCAGCAGCGCCGTGAGCTTGCGGAGGTCCACCACCGCCACGCGGTCGGTTCCGGAGCTGGTGACCAGGGCGTAGCGTCCGTCCGGGGTGCAGGCCACGTCGGTCGAGTCGGCGAAGCCCAGGTCGGCCTCGTCGAGCAGCACCTCATCGACGCGCCCGTCCCGCCACAGCACGGCCAGGCCGTTGGTGATGGTCCAGCCTTGCAGCAGCCGCGTCATCGGCGCCAGGGTCTTGGTGCGGTTCAAGGTGGCCAGCGCGAACTTGCCCCCAGGATGCCAATCAACGCCCATCATCAGGTTGGCGCCGGGAACCACCAGGCGGTCCTCGACGATGCCGCGCCCGGTTTCGATGGCGGTCACTTCCGAATCAAACGGGGCGCGAAAAGCGAAGCGTGACAGGGTATTGGTGACCAGAATCCGGTCGCCTTCGGGCGAGAGGGCCAGCGACCACGGCCTGCGGCCGGCGCTCAGGTTCTTGACCCACTTGAGCGCCACCGCATCAAACACCGAGATGTCGTCCGAAGAAGTGTTGAGGACGTAGAGCAGCTTGCCCTGGCGGTCGGTCATCAGGCCGTGGGGCTCGTCGCCCACGCGCAGCGTGGCGATGACCCGGCGGGCCGTCGCGTCGATGACCGATACCGTGTCATCCAGCCGGTTGCTCACGAAGGCGCGCCGCCCGTCCGGCGAGAAAGCCACGTCGGCCGGGTTGCCGCCCACGGGAATCTCGGCCACTTTCTCGCGCGCGGCCACCTCCACCACGACGACCGAATCAGAAGCCTCGCAAGCTATGTAAAGCTCCTTGCCGCCGGGCCGCAGGGCCAGGTTGAGCGGAGTCTTATAGCGTGGCTCCTGCGCGGCGGCCGGCAGCTTCGTAGGATGCGCGATCTTCTTCAGAGCCTCCTGGGGGTTGAACTTGCCCTGGTGGCAGCGCCCGCAAGCCTCGCGCGGCGCGGGATTCAGGCCCGCGGCGCGGGCGGCACGCGGGTCGCGCATGAGGGCCTCGGCCATGTACTCGCTGCCCGGGCCGTGACAGGCCTCGCAGCCCACGCCCTCATCCACGGGCGAAGACGGCAGGTGCGCTCCGCCGTACCCGGTCCGGTGGCACTTCAGGCACTCCGCCTGCTGGTGCGGCTCGCCCGAGAGCTTCCGGCGGGCCGCGGTCTCGTACGCTCGCGGCGTGCCGAGCACGGACCAGCCGCGGGCGTGCGGGCTCATCCGCCAGACGCTGTACTGATGGCCCATGCCGGGGCCTTTGTGGCACTTCCCGCAGGCTACCGTACCGGCATACTTGGGGCCGGCCGTCTGCTGGCCGCCCGCCGGGCCGGCCGCCGCAATAGCGCCAGAGGTGGGATTCTTCGGCAGCGGATGCGCGATCTGCGCCCTGCCTTTCTTGAGGTCGATCTGCGGCGTGCGCAGCACCGCCACATGCGAGCCCCGCTCGAGGTGGCAGACCATGCACTCGCGCTCGCCCGGCATCACCAGGCCCGCCTTCATGGCCGCCTGCCGGTCCCGCATGACGTCCTCCGCCATGTACTCGCTGCCCGGGCCGTGGCAGCCTTCGCACTGCACGCCATCTTCGAGATGGAAGGTGTCGTCCTTCTCCCAGTCCTCGGCGTAAGCCGCCGTGGCGTGGCAGCCCAGGCAAACGGGCGCCTCCTGGGGCGCCTGGCGCAGGCCGCTGATCTTGGCGATCTCGAGCGCTTCCGGCCGGGCCAGCGCGGCGTAGGCCCGGCTGTGCGCGCTCTCCACCCACAGGGCGTACTGGTGGCCGATGGCCTTGCCCGTGTGGCAGGCGCCGCAGGCCCGCGCGCCCAAGTACACCGGCTTCTTCGGCGCGCCCTGGAGGGTGCCGCCAACTAGCAACACTCCGGACAGCAGCGCTCGCAGCCTCATCGCTTCACCGGGGTGGCCTTCGCCTCCCGCACCAGCTTCAACATCTGGTTCGCCTTCACCTTTTCGAGCTTCTCGAGGGTCCCGTCGGGCCAGCGGATCTCGATCGCGTCGGCGTATCCGGCTTTCCCCAGGCCGAAGTGGAGCCGGGGGTCACCCTGCGAGAGATACCCGCGCACCGGCACCAGGTCCTCGATCTGCCGCAGGGCGCCGGTAGTCACCGTCACCCGCGCGCCGATGGCGTCCCGCGCGCCGCTCGGGAACTTCAGCTTCGCCTCCACCCTCAGCCAGTGGTTCCGGTTGCCGCCGTCGTTGCGCAGGAGCTTCGCGTAGTCGTTGAGGTTGACCACCACCAGGTCAATGTCGCCGTCGTTGTCGTAGTCCGCGTACGCGGCCCCCCGGCCCACGTACTTCTCCTGGAAGTACTGCCCCGAACGCGCCGAGACATCCTCGAAGGCGCCGTCCCCCTTGTTCCGCATCAGGGTGTCTTCCTGCACGTATTCGTGGTGGGCGCCGCCGTGCACCGTGAAGACGTCCAGCCAGCCGTCGTTGTCGTAGTCGAACATCACGGCGCCCCAGCCCGCGTACTGCCCCAGCGCGACCGAGAGGCCACTCCGGTGGGTGAGGTCCTGGAAGCCGCGCTGGCCCCCCTGGAAGAGGATGCAGTAGTTCAGGTTGGGGATGAAGACGTCCAGCCACCCGTCGCGATTGACGTCGCCCACCACCGGGCCCATGTTGGCCACCCCCTGGCCGTTCTCGCCGTAGGCCGCGCCCGCTTCCAGCGCCCGCTCGACGAACCTCCCCTTGCCGGTGGCCTCGAAGTAGTAGTTCTCCATGGCGTCGTTGGTCACGAAGACCTCCAGGCGTCCGTCGTTGTTGAAGTCCGCGGCGGTGACGCTCATGGCGCGGCCGTCGGGGCGGTACATGCCCACCTCCCGCGTGACGTCGGTGAAGGTGCCGTCGCCGTTGTTGCGGTAGAGAGCGTCAGGCTCTCCACTGTAGCTGAGCGGCCCCGGGTAGCCCGCGGCCGGGTAGAAGTCGCGGAACTTCCCGTCGTCGTACTTCAGGTAGTTGGCGACGTAGACGTCGAGGTAACCGTCGTTGTTGTAGTCGAACCAGACCGCCGACAGGCTCCAGCGCGGGTTGTCCAGCCCGGACGCCTTCGACACGTCCGTGAAGGTGCCGTCGCCGTTGTTGCGGTAGAGGATGTTCGGCCCGGCGTTGAGCACGTACAGATCCACGTCGCCGTCGTTGTCGTAATCGGCGGCTGAGCAGCCGCTGCTGAAGTTGCCCTTGCCGCCCACGCCCGCCTGCTCGGTCACGTCGGTGAAGGTCCCGTCGCCGTGGTTGCGATAGAGCCGGTTGGAGAGCTTGCCCCGCAGGTCGCGGCCTTCATTGTCGCTGACGTTCCGCGTCCAGGTGCCGGTGACGAAGTAGAGATCCAGCCAGCCGTCGTTGTTGTAGTCGAAGAAGCACGCCCCGGCGCCCGTGCCCTCGACGATGTTGTCCAGGTGGTGGTCGCCGTAACTGTGCTTGAACTGGATCCCCGCCGCTGTGGTGACGTCCGTGAAGACGGGCAGCCTCGCCTGCCCCCAGACCATCAACGTTGCCAGCAGCGCCATCCACAGCTTCATGGCCTGACTCCGTTCCGGGGCGGCCCCCAGCCGGCCCCCAGGTCGATCCACTCGACGATGGTGCGCTTTTCCTCCGCCGCCAAGGGCGCCTGACCCGCCGGCGGCATCGGGGCGATCTTCCCGGCCAGTGGGACGCGGTCCCACGCCCGCGACGTGTTCCTGCCGAAGATCCGCCATACCAGCGGGCTGGTGCGCGCCTTGCCCGGATGGACGTATTGTGCCAGATGCTCCGCTCGCGCGCCACCGCCCAGCCGCGGGGGCGTCTGGCCGCCGTGGCAGGCCCGGGCGCCGCACTTGGCGGTAAGTATAGGCAGCACGTCCCGGAGGAAGTCCACCGCGCGCCGCCTCTCCGGCGGCAAGGTGAGCTGCACGGAAGGCTTGGTCAACGCCCGGGCCAGGCGGTTCTCGGGAACCAGTTCGCCATCTTCGTGACACCCGATGCACCCGCGCGACTCGCGGTTCTTGACCCAGATCCAGGCGCTCGACCGCAGGGCCATGCCCTCGGCGTCCAGGACTTGCAGTTGGATGGGCAGGTTGGCCGGCGTCTGGATGTTGAACGAGCCGTCCTCTTCCAGGTTGAGCTCGCCCAAGAGGCGCGTGGGCAGCAGCGGCGAGCGCGGATCGCGCTGCGC
>Ga0315285_10003165_pt1 | contig 17224 bp, 12 predicted proteins | sample YL17G09_36_MG_FD_203698 | JGI IMG/M metagenome (GOLD analysis project Ga0315285, IMG submission 203698) | Sediment microbial communities from Yellowstone Lake, YNP, Wyoming, USA - YL17G09_36 | ecosystem: Environmental > Aquatic > Freshwater > Lake > Sediment | place: USA: Wyoming | collected... | reverse complement strand
GCTCGAAGCCGCAGGAGCAGTCGCAGGGTCAGCGATTCTTTGACACACTTTTGGGAGTGTGTTATCATATCCCTGCAAGCGTGTTGCGTGAGGTGTCTCGATGCGATCCATCTTACGAATAGCGAAACTGCAATTGCGTATGCCGATTCTGCCACATGCAAAATCGGCTTGGTGATGTGTTGTCAAGACCTCTTCCGCACCAGAGGGCGGGGAGGTCTTTTTATCGCGAAGTGATGACGATGAAACTGGGAATCGCCTTAGGCGGCGGCGGCGCGAAAGGAATCGCACATATCGGCGTGCTGCGCGTGTTGGAGCAAGCGCACGTACCGATCAGCAGCGTCACAGGCACGAGTGCGGGCTCGATTGTCGGCGCGCTGTACGCGGCAGGCAAGTCACCCGCTGACATCGAGCGTTTGATGCGCCGCCTGAGTTTGCGGCAGTGGCTCGCGCGCGATAGCACGGGGACGGGCATTTTCAGCACGGACGGTTTTCGCCGCGTGATCGAATCGGAAATCGGCGCGGGCGTCCGCATCGAAGATTTGCCGATCAAGTTCGCCGCCGTCGCCGTGGAAATGGAATCGGAAAAAGAAGCCGTGTTCGATGCCGGTCCCGTCGCCGACGCGGTCTGCGCGAGTTGCGCGTTTCCGATTGTGATGGCACCCGCGCAATTCGGCGGTCACGCTTACCTTGATGGTGGATTGCTCAACCCTGTCCCCTTCGACGCCGCGCGGCGGCTGGGCGCGGACTGTATCCTCGCCGTGGACTTGGCGGCAGACGAGCCGACCTTTACCGCGAATCCGTCGCTGCACCGCCCGGAGGGGCTGTTGTTTCGATTCATTTTTTCGGCGGAGCAGCAAAAAATCTTCCGCGTCGGCGCGCGGACAATTGGCATTATGACCAAGCCCGCGCGCGCGCTCAAGGGGATGCAAGCGCCGCCCGACCTGGTGATCTACCCTGACGTGCAAAAGGTCGGCTTGATTGATTTCGATTTGATTGACCTTTCGCTCGCGGCAGGCGAACAAGCGATGCGCGACGCGCTGCCGCAACTAGAAAAAATCTTGCATCCTTCGCACTGGGATCGCGTTCGGAAAACCTGGCGTCGGATTGGGTAGGAGCAATGACAGTCACACTTGAACAACAAGCAAAAGAAAAAGGATTTGCTGCAGCGAGTTCCGTCGTCGCCGCGATCTTTTTGACGGCGATGAAACTCGTCGTCGGCATAATGACCGGCAGTCTCGGCATTCTCGCCGAAGCCGCGCACTCGGCGTTGGATTTGGGCGCGGCATTGATCACATTCTTTGCCATCCGCGTCAGTGACCGCCCTGCCGACGAAGCACATCTCTACGGCCACGGCAAAGTCGAAAACCTGAGCGCGCTCGCGGAAACGATTTTGCTCCTCGTGACCTGTGTGTGGATTATCTACGAAGTGATCAATCGGCTCTTCTTTGAGATGGTCGAAGTGGACCCCAGCATTTGGGCATTCATGACGATGGGCATTTCGATTGTTGTGGATTTTTCGCGTTCGCGCGTCTTGTATCGCGCCGCGAAAAAATACAACAGTCAGGCGCTGGAAGCGGACGCGTTGCACTTTAGCACCGACATCTGGAGTTCGAGTGTCGTCATTGTTGGCTTGGCGCTCGTGTGGCTGGGCGAGCAGATCGGTCGGAAATCGTTGTTGATGCGCGCGGACGCGCTTGCCGCGTTTGTCGTCGCGCTCATCGTGATCTACGTCAGCATCCAACTTGGCAAGCGAACGATTGACGCGCTGCTCGATACCGCGCCGCACGGACTCGCCGATCAGATCACGGCGGCGGTGTCACGCGTCGGTGAAGTGCAGCGCGTACAGCGAACGCGCGTGCGCGGCTCAGGCAATCAGATTTTTGTCGAATTGCACGTCGCGGTGCCGCGTCACCTGTCGTTTGAGGAGAGCCACGAGGTCACGCACAAGATTCGCGATGCGGTCCATTCCGTTTCGCCCAGCGCTGATGTCGTCGTTACAACCGTGCCGATCGCAGAGAACGAAGGCATCTTTGAGACGATTCAATCCGTCGCCGCGCGCAGTCATTTGCCGGTGCATAACATTTCGACGCATTTGACTACGAAGGGTGTCTGGATTGACCTCGATCTCGAAGTGGGCCTAGGCATCACGTTCGAAAGGGCGCACGCAATTGCGACCGATTTGGAAGCGCGGTTGCGCGCCGAATTGGGTGCGTCCGGAGATTCGCGCCACATCGCCGACATCAACGTCCACATCGAACCGCGCGCGGAAGAACTGGTCAAGGGGGACGAACTCGCGCCGAGTGACGCGGCAAAATATGTCGAACAGATTCACGCGCACTGCCGCGATCTTCCGCACGTCCGCGCGTGCCAGGACATTGACGTGCAGAGACTCGATGGTCAAGTGTATCTCGCGTTCCACATGCAGGTGGATGCCGATTTGTCCATCGCCGACGTGCACAGCGCGACGGAGGAGATGGAAAATCGTTTGCGCCGCGAATTTCCGTTGTTGGGTCGCGTCGTGATTCACGCGGAACCGTATCGTAAATCGTGACACGGGCCAAGTGGCAGGTGACAAGCGATGTTTCACCGTTCTGGTCACTCGTCACCTGTCCCCCGTCACTTCAAAGGAGGTCAACGATGACCACCCGATGGCAAGGATGCTACGCCAAACGCACGGAGAGAATGATCTCTTCGGCGATTCGCGAAATTCTGAAGGTCACGCAGCAACCGGATGTGATTTCATTCGCCGGCGGTTTGCCTGCGCCCGAATCGTTTCCAGTGAACGAGATCACGCGTGCGGCGTGTGCTGTGATGGCTGAAGCGGGGGAGCGCGCGCTGCAGTACAGTCCTACGGAAGGGTATGTGCCGCTGCGTCAATTCATCGCCCAAAAAATGTTGCGCTACGGCATCGTGGCGGACGTAGACAACGTGCTGATCACGACCGGCTCACAGCAAGCGCTCGACTTGATCGGCAAAGTCTTGATCGATCCCAACGACGTGATCCTTTGCGAAGCCCCCACATACCTCGGCGCGCTGCAGGCGTTCGCGGCATATCAAGCGCGTTACGTCAGTGTGCCTGCCGACAATGATGGGATGCAGGTCACGCGCGTCGAGCCGATTCTGAGAAAGCGCAAAATCAAATTCATTTACGCGCTGCCGAATTTCCAAAACCCCGGCGGCACGACGATGTCGCTGGAACGCCGCGAGAAACTCGTCGCGCTCGCGGACAAATACAACGTGCCGATTGTCGAGGACGATCCGTATGGCGAATTGCGCTTTGAGGGTGAGCACCTGCCGCCGCTGGTCGTGTTGGATGAACAACGTCAGATGAAACGCCGCCGGTTTCGGGGTTTCGATTGTGGCAACGTGATCTACGCGGGAACGTTCAGCAAGACCCTCGCGCCCGGGTTGCGGCTTGGCTGGATCGTCGCGCCGCGCCAAGTCATTCAAAAGGTAGTGCAGGCGAAACAGGGCACGGATCTTCATTCCAGCACGCTCGATCAAATGATCGCGGCTGAAGTGGTCAGACCCGAAGGATTTCTGGTGGAGCACGTTCGCAAGATTCGCGCGCTGTACAAAGAGCGCCGCGATGCGATGATCGCCGCGATGGAAAAGTATTTTCCGCGCGGCACGCATTGGACGCATCCGCAGGGCGGTTTGTTCCTGTGGGTCACTTTGCCCGAAGGCGTTGACGCGACCGCGCTATTGCCCGAGGCGGTTGCCAACAAAGTCGCGTTCGTCCCAGGCGTGTCGTTCTTCCCCTTGACGGTGGACGCACCCAGGCGCAAAAAACGGGGCAGGCATCTGCCCATCGGGCACAATACCATGCGCTTGAATTTCTCCAACTCGTCGCCCGAAAAAATTGAAATTGGAATTCAGCGGTTGGGAATGGCGATTACCAAAGCGATGGAGAGTCAAGCGGTCGAGTAGGGGCAGTGCCTTGTGACTGCCCGCAAGGAGGTCAAGTGGCACCTGTGGTCGAACAAGTGATGACGCGCGATCCTGCGCTCATCGGACCGAATGATACTATTCGTGTCGCCATCGAGCGAATGCGCGAGCGCGGTTGCCGTCGCTTGCCGGTTGTCGAAAACGGCAAACTCATCGGCATCGTCAGCGACCGCGATTTGCGCCGCGCGACCAATTCGCCGTTCGTGTTGCGCGGGCGCAGTGCCGACAAATTGACTCTCGACCAATTGACGGTGCGCGCGTGCATGAGCCTGAATCCGATCACGATCATACCGCGCACGCCAGTTGTCGAAGCCGCGAAATTGATGCGCGACCGCAAGATCGGCGGATTGCCGGTGGTGGACAAAGGTATGCTGGTTGGAATCGTGACGGAGACGGATTTGCTGGATTATTTGATTCGGATTTTGGAGACGGGGACATAAAAAGGAAAACGGGATGTGAGGATAGATGACTGAATTCCGGTGGTCTGGCTGGGGCTACGCTGATAAATCTTATTCCCTCGATCATCGTCCCGACGCGTGGAATTTTTTGCGCGACGCGTTGGATTTGCGTGGCGATGAATCTTTCCCCACGTGCAATTTCGATTCCATTCGATTGCGCGCGCCGCGAATGAACAGCGCGCAGTTGAACGCGTTACGCCAAATCGTTCCCGAAACAAAAACCGACACCCGCACGCGCGTCACCCACGCGTTCGGCAAATCGTATCGCGATCTGATTCGCTTGCGGCGCGGCGAAATTCCGAACCCGCCTGACGCGGTGGTGTATCCTGCGAGTGAGGATCAAGTCGCGCGCGTGATTGCGTTTTGCGCGCAGAACGATTTTACGCTGATTCCGTTTGGCGGCGGCTCTTCCGTCGTCGGCGGCATCGAACCGCGCGACGAACGCGTGACGATTACGCTCGACCTTGCGCGACTCAATCGCGTCATTTCGCTTGACGAAATCTCGCAGACCGCGACGATTGAAGCGGGCGTCTCCGGTCCCGATCTCGAACGCGAGTTGAACGCGCGCGGCTTCACGCTCGGACATTTTCCGCAATCGTTCGAGTTTTCGACGCTCGGCGGCTGGATTGCGACGCGCGGCGCGGGCATGCTGTCGACGCGCTACGGCAAAATCGAAGCGCTGACGCAAAGCGTGCGCGTTGCGACGCCGCGCGGCATCGTCCAAACGCGCGAGGTGCCAGCAACGGCGGCGGGCTCGTCGCTCCTGCAATTGCTCGTCGGAAGCGAAGGGACGCTAGGCGTCATCACGCGCGCGACGATGCGCGTTCGCCAGTTACCCAAGGCAAAAGATTACCGCGCGCTGCTCTTCAAAAGTCTTTCCGATGGTGTCGCCGCGATGCGCGCGATGTTGCAAAACGACACGCGCAGCGTTCCCGCGACAGTGCGCCTTTCAGACGAAGATGAGACGTGCAGTTTCTTTGCGATGCGTGAAGAATCGCGCGGCTGGAAGGCGTTGATCGAACAAATCGGTTTGAATTTCATCGCGACGCGCGGCTACTCATTCGATCGAGGCGCGCTGATGATTCTCGGCTTTGAGGACGACGCGTCGGGCGCTCAAGCGGGGCAGGCAATCTGCAAATCGCATGGTGCGTTCGATCTGGGGCGCGGCGTCGCGGAAGCGTGGCTGCGCGACCGCTATGAGACGCCGTACCTGCGCGATGTGCTGCTGGATCACGGCATTCTGGTTGACACGCTCGAAACCGCGACGACGTGGAGCAATTTGGATAGGTTACACAAGACACTTGCGGCGGTGATTGCGGACGCCGCCGCGCAAGCAGGATCGCGCGCGCTCGTGATGACGCACGTTTCGCATTGCTACCGTGACGGCGCGAGTTTGTACGTGACATTTCTGGCGCGGATGGCGCGCGGCAAAGAAACCGCGCAGTGGGAAACGATCAAGCGAGCGGCGACGGATTGCATCGTGGAGAACGGCGGGACGTTGTCGCATCATCACGGCGTCGGGTACGAACACGCGGCGTGGATGAATCGCGAGAACGGCGCAGTCGGAATGGATGCGCTGCGCGCGGTGAAGCGCGCACTCGATCCGAATGACGTGATGAATCCCGGCAAGTGGCTCGTCGCGGAACCCAGTTCAGTGGACGCGGCGATTGAATACCAAGAGCGCTTTTGGAATTTGCCGAAGGGGCATTGAATTTGTGAAACGCATCGAAACTGAAATCCTGGTGATCGGCGGCGGCGCGACGGGCACTGGTATTGCGTGGGACGCGGCTCTGCGCGGCTTTCGCGTCGTCCTCGTCGAAAAACGTGATCTGACGCACGGCACGACGGGTCGTTATCACGGTCTCTTGCACAGTGGCGGACGCTACGTCGTCAAAGACCCCCACAGCGCGGCGGAGTGCATCGCCGAAAATCGCATCCTCCGCAAAACGCACGCGCATTGCATCGAAGACACGGGTGGCTTTTTCGTCGTGACTCCAGAAGACGAAGGCGACTATCCCGGTCAGTTCAAAGCCGCGTGCGCCAAAATCGGAATCCCGTGCAAAGAAATCTCTGTCGCCGAAGCACTCAAGCGCGAGCCGTTGATGAATCCGCGCGCGCGTCGCGTCTTTGTCGTGCCCGACGGCGCAGCGGATAGTTTCCAGGCGACTCATTCGACCGCGCAAGCCGCGCGTCAAGCCGGGGCGAGCATTCTAAACTATCACGAAGTCGTGCAATTGTTAGTCGAAGGGGGTGAAGGGGATCGCCGCGTTGTCGGCGCGCGCGCGCGCGATCTGGCGCGCGGAGAAGATGTCGAAATTCGCGCGCGGATGACGATCAACGCGGCGGGCGCGTGGTCGGGTGTGATCGCGCGGACAGCCGGCGTGCGTGTGGATGTCATTCCCGGCAAAGGGACGATGCTCGCGGTGAATCATCGCATCGTCAACACGGTGCTCAATCGCTGCAAAATGCCGGACGACGGCGACATCATCGTGCCGATTCACACAGTCAGTGTGATCGGAACAACCGACGAGCGCGTCGAAGACCCGGAGAACTTGACCATCGAACCCTGGGAAGTCGAACTACTTTTGCGTGAAGGAGACAAACTCGTTCCTGGGATCAGTCAGGCGCGTTTTGTGCGCGCGTGGGCGGGTGTGCGTCCGCTCTATCAGGAACATTACAGCGGCGCGAGTCGCGATGCGACGCGCGACTTGACTTTGCTCGATCACAAAACGCGCGATGGCATGTCTGGCTTCCTGACGATTCTCGGCGGCAAGTGGACAACTTTCCGGTTGATGGCGCAAGTGACGATGGACAAGGCGTGCGAGTACCTTGGCACATGCAAGCCGTGCATCACCGCGCAAACAGTTCTGCCTGGTGTGGAGCAAGGACATTATTGGCTTGGACATCGCTTGCACGAAGTTGAGGAAAACCACTTGCAGAGCGAACTCGTTTGCGAGTGCGAGTTGGTCACGCGCGCGATGTTGGAGAACGCGGCGCGCAACAATCCGACGCTCACGCTCGATGATCTGCGGCGCGATGTGCGCTTGGGAATGGGACCTTGTCAAGGTGGATTTTGCACGTACCGCGCGGTGGGAATACTTCATGAAATGCAAGCGAGCAGTCAACAGTCAACAGTCAATCGCGAAGCATCCCGAAGGGACAGTGAACAGTCGGATGAGTGGAATGTGGCGTATATGCAATCTCCATCACACAATCTCCAACTCCCCACTCCCCAATTCCAATCTCCAATCTCCAATCTCCAATCCCCAAATCTTTTACTGCGCGATTTTCTCCAGGAACGCTGGAAGGGTTTGTTGCCAATTCTGTGGGGACGCCAATTGAAACAAGAACGACTCGACGAGTTCATCTATCTTTGCTTGATGAACGCGGAGCATTTGCCGGACGAGAACTTGACCAGTGCGATGACTGAATTTTACGCGCGCCCAGGCATTCAGGCGACCGCCGACAAAGAGGTGCAACATGGTTGATCTCATTGTCGTCGGCGCGGGACTGACTGGACTGATTGCCGCGTACACGGCGGCGAAGATGGGGCAACAGGTCAAGATCGTCACAAAAGGTTTAGGCGCGACGCACTGGCACGCTGGCAGTATTGATGTTTTAGGTTATTATCCGGACGATGCGATGCCGGTCACGCGCCCGTTGGAAATGATTCAGGATTTGGTGCGCTCGCAACCTCGGCATCCATACGCGATTCTCGACGGTACGATTCCAGACGCGTTGAAGAATTTCGCGGCGCTGACCCAAGAGATCGGTTTGCCCTACGCGGGCGCGGCGAATTTCGGTGACAATCTCTGGTTGCCCTCGCCCGTCGGCGCGGCGCGCCCGACATTCCTCGCGCCGGACGCGCAACTCGCGGGCGATTTGCGTCGCTCCGAACCGATGCTGATCGTCGGCTTGCGCGGCATGCGCGATTTCTATCCGGCGTTGATTGCGGAAAACCTGACGAAGCAAGGTCAGCGCGCGCGCGCGGCATTTCTGCCACGCGATCTCATCACAGACCGTCACGACATCAACACCGTGCAACTCGCCTACGCGCTGGATGATCCCGCGCGCCGCAGCAAACTTGCGGCTGAGTTGAAGAAACTGGCGCAGCCCGGCGAGCGCATCGGGTTGCCCGCGATCTTGGGAATAGACGCGCACGCGGCGGCGATGAGCGATCTGCAAACTCAGGTCGGCGCGACGATTTTTGAAATTCCAACTCTGTCGCCCAGTGTGCCAGGCGTTCGCTTGACGAACGCGCTTCGCAATCAGTTGCGGCAACTGGGCGTGCGCGTGGAAATCAACGCCGCGGTGATCGGCTTTCACGCGGAAGGGGACCGTGTGTTGTGGATCGAAAGTGATGCGAGCGGTCGCCCGTTGAAGCATCGCGCGGGAAAATTTTTGCTGGCGACGGGTGGCATTCTTGGCGGCGGCATTGACAGCGATCACACAGGCAAGGTGTGGGAAGTCGTCTTGAATTTGCCACTCGCCGTACCGCGCGAACGCGGACAATGGTTCCGCGCGCGCTTTTTCGATCCTGCAGGGCACCCGATTTTCCGCGCGGGCGTGTCCGTCAATCGCAAATTCCAGCCGATTGACGCGCAAGGCGCGCGCGTCTATGTAAACGTTTGGGCGGCTGGCAACATCCTCGCGCACGCCGATCCGATTTTGGAACGCAGTCTTGAAGGCATCGCGCTTGCAACAGGCATCGCGGCAGCGCGAAATGCAAGTGAACAGTCAACAGTCAGCAGTGAATAGTGATCACAGGTGACTTTTTTCTGTTCACTGTTCACTGTTAACTGAACCCTGGAGTAACAATGCACACCGCATCCTGGCATTCCGTTGGCATGACGCTTGACGAGTGTATCAAGTGTAACATCTGTACAACCTACTGCCCCGTCGCGGCAGTCACCGATAAATTTCCTGGACCCAAGTACGCTGGACCGCAGGCGCAACGCTTCCGCGAATGTGGGCAACTCAAATCGCCCGATATTTCGGTGGACTATTGTTGCGCCTGCCGTGTCTGCAACGAAGTTTGTCCAAGCGGCGTCAAGATCGCGGAGATCAACGCGCGCGCCAAAGCGCAAATCGTCGCGGATCGCGGTATTCCACTTCGCAACTGGTTCTTTGGGCGCAACGAGAAACTCGGCAAGATCGGCAGTTATGCGCCGTACCTCGCGAATCTGGGGTTCCATAATCCCTTCAGCCGATACATGGCGGAGAAGATTATGGGCGTCGCGCGCCACGCGCCGATTCCGCGTTGGAGCACCGAGGGAAGTTTCGAGGCGTGGTTCCGCCGCATGCCGCGTTTGAAATCGGATAAGAAGGTCGTCTACTTTCACGGTTGCTCGACGAATTACTACGAGCCGCAAGTCGGCAAAGCGGCGGTCGCGGTGCTGGAGCATCTCGGCTACGAAGTGATTGTGCCGCCGCAGAATTGTTGTGCTCTACCGATGCTGAACAATGGCGAGTTTCCCGCCGCCGAAAAACTCTTCCGCAGTAACATCGCGAAACTTTTGCCGTATGCCGACCAGGGTTATCCGATTGTCGGCACGAGTGTCAGTTGTGTTTTGGTTTTGCGCGAAGAAGCGTCCGAGATGCTTGACATCGAAAACGATCAAACGCGTCGGCTCAGGTCAGCGTTGTGGGATATGTCGGAGTGGCTGCGCGATTTGCTTGAGCAAGACAAGTTGGATACGGATTTTCGCGAATTGAAAATGGTGTTGCCGTATCATGTCTCGTGTCAGGCGCGGGCGCATCGCATGGGACGCCCTTCGCTCGATGTGATGTCGTTGATTCCTGGGTTGGATGTGCGCGAAGGAAGCGCGCGTTGTTGTGGTCTCGCTGGCACGTACGGTTACAAAGCCGAAAAGTACGATATCGCGATGAAGGTAGGCGAGGAGGCGTTTCGGTTCGTGCGCGCGCAAGGCGACGCCGCGCGCATCGTCACATCCGATTCAGAGATTTGTCGTTGGCAGTTGGAACACGGCACGCACAAATTCTGCCGCGCGCCCATCGAGATTTTTGCGGCGGCGTATGGTTTGTACGACTTGGATAAGCGACGGCTGATTACGGAGAAACAAAAGTGAATCTGCCAAATGTGCCAAATCAGCCAAATGTGCCAAAGGTCTGGTTTGGCAGATTTGAAACGGTGTTCACAGAGTTTTCTGCGCGAACGAGGCAATTGAATCTGCAACCGCGCGAGCCGTTCGATATTCTCGTGGTCGGCGGCGGCATCACGGGCGCGGGAATCGCGCGCGACGCGATGATGCGCGGTTTCAAAACCGCGTTGATTGACAAGGGTGATTTCGCCTGCGGCACCTCATCGAAATCGTCCAAGTTGGTGCATGGCGGCGTGCGCTATCTTGAAACATTCGAATTCGGACTAGTGTTTGAAGCAAGCCGCGAACGTCGCGTTCTCTGGAACATCGCGCCCGACCTCGCGAAACCTCTTCCGTTTCTTTTCCCTGTCTATCGCGATTCAAAATTGCGCGGCTGGATGATCAACCTCGGTTTGTGGGCGTACGACGCGCTCGCGCTCTTCCGCAACTTTCGCAATCACGAATGGCTTTCGAACGACGAAATCACGCGGCGGATGCGCGGCTTAGATACCGTGAACATCAGCGGTGCCGCGCATTACTACGATGGTCAGGTAGACGACGCGCGGCTCACGCTCGAAACGATTCGCGCGGCGCATCGGTGCGGAGCAGCAATCGCAAATTACATCCAGGTGGATTCGCTCATTAAGGAAAGTGAGCGTGTCGTCGGAGTTAAAGCGCACGACACTTTGCGTGGCGACAAGATCGAAATCCGCGCGCGCGTCGTCGTCAACGCGACGGGTGTGTGGACGGATGTGCTGTCACAGATGGACGATCCCAGCGCGCCAAAACGAATGCGTCCAACCAAGGGGATCCACATCGTCGTACCGCGCAAGAAAATCGGCGGCGAGTGCGCCGTCGCGTTCCCGAACATCACCGATGGTCGTTTGATGTTCGCGCTTCCTTGGGGCAAGTTCCAGATCATCGGCACGACCGACACTGATTACACTGGGGATTATGATCGCGTCTACGCTGACAAAGCCGATGTGGAGTACATCATCGCTGCGACGAATCACGCGTTCCCGACGACCCCGATCACGCGCGCTGATGTCCTCAGCACGTTCGCAGGTTTGCGTCCACTCATCGCGCAGATTGGCAAGAGCGCGAGCAAAACATCGCGCGAGCACGAGATCTGGACGACGCCATCGGGCTTGGTCACGATTGCGGGCGGCAAACTGACGACATATCGTTCAATGGCGGAGGAGTTGGTTGATCTTGTGGCGAAACAACTGCGCGATCAATTCGATATCATCGCGCCAAGTCCGTGCCTGACCGCGCAGACACCGATCATCGAAAGTGATGGCGCACCAGTTTCGGCCGAAGGTTTTCCGTCGGATGTGATCGAGCATCTGCAACACTTTCACGGTCCGCAGTATCCGCGCGTGCTCCAAGTCGCGCAGCGCGATTCCAAACTTGCGCAGCGCATCGTCGAGGACTTACCGTACCTCTGGGCAGCAGTGCCGTACGCGATTGAAAACGAAATGGCGATGACGGTGGCTGACGTACTCGAACGCCGCCTGCACTTGCTCACGGAATCGGGCGACAATGGCATCGCTGCTGCGCCGCAAGCCGCGGAATATTTCGCGGAAGTTTTGGACTGGGACAAGGCGCGCATCGAAAAAGAATTGTGCGCGTATCAAGACAATGTAGACGCGACGAACGCGTACAGGAAATGAAATAGAAGAAACCCGTTCTCTTCGAAGAAAACGGGTTTCTCAATTATTCCTTCTCCATCACCACTTGCCAGTGGCTGTGCCGCTTGCCTTCCTCGTACTGTTCTTCCTGCTCTACTCGCTGAATCGCGAACCGTTCAAATAACTTAGCGATTTCCGCGAGGTTGCTGTAGTGATGCGGCATCCCCGCGTCGGCTCCCACATCTAGGACGAAGGTGTCTGGTTCGATTGCTTTGCCCTGACCGTACCGCCATCCCCGTTTCGATTGCAGACTGACGAGCGCGACGCCGCCGCGCTTCAAAACGCGATGAATCTCCGTGACGACTTGTTGCATCCCCGCGAATGTTTTGTGATAGATCACGTAAATGCTGATCACTGCGTCGAAAGATTCATCGGGGTACGGAATCTGCGCGATGTCGCCTTGCTTTAACTCCGCCGCCAACTTTTCGCGCGCGAGCCATTCGCGCGTGTGTGCCAGTCCGTTCTCCGCGATGTCCATCGCGCAAACCTCGAATCCTTCCCGCGCGAGATAGACAGTATGCCGTCCCGCGCCGCATCCCAGGTCGAGCACGCGCCGCGCGCCGCGCTCGCGCAACAGCGGCACGAGCGCGACGACTTGTTCGTGCGGATTCTTCCAGCGAAATTCTTCTTGGGTGAAGAGTTCGTTCCAGGTGGGCATTGGGGGTCTCCTGATTGGTGAACTGCTGATGGTGAATGGCGCAGCGGCTATTTGTGCGGCGTCGGCGTTGCCCGCAGAGTCGGCGTGGGCGGCGGCGCGGCAGAATCGAACGGGATGAATTTCTGCACGTTGCTCCACCACGAGCAATCGGGACAATTGGCGGATGTGCTGAGTTGGCGCGGATAACCCCATTCGGGATCGAACTCGGCTTTGATTTGCATTTTGACGTCGCCGCCTGGATAGTAAAATGTCGTACCGCCACCTTTGAGCGCGGACAGCGGATCGGTTGACGCGGCAAGATCGCGCGCGGTTGTGAACAGGTGTGGCACGGTGAGTCTCTGCGCGTAATCGAAGCGGCAGGGTGTTTGAGCAGGAGAATGTACGCCGTCGTAGCCGCGATATTCCAGCATCGCGTACACAATTTTGTCCTGCCATACCTGGACGACATAGATCGGCGGCGGAGGCGTGATGCCGCCCATCTGCACTTCGATTTGATACGTATCTACGTTTTTGCTCTTCCAGCGCGCTTGTGCATTGTCCACATCGCGCGCGGTGTAGTTGATAGACACGTTGCTGGGCTGCGGCGCGAGCAAATTGCCCATTGCCATCAAAACCGATGCACCAACAGCCACCAGCAATGAGAGGATGAACAAGAGCCCAAGGATCGCCAAGATGGTACGCTTTTGCATTTGCCGCCTCCCCGTATTTGATTTCATTTTACTGCGAAAAACGCGCCAACGCAAACTAATCGCAACTATCGCACTAACCAACTATTGCACTGACTAACTATTGCACTGATTTGCGAATTACTGTCACCTGTGCTAAAATGCAAATCGTCAGTGGGGCGTGGTGCAGTGGTAGCACACCAGACTTTGGATCTGTGGACCGAGGTTCGAATCCTTGCGCCCCAGCAAATCAGTGAGCCAATGAGCCAATGTGCCAGCAGGCGCGAGGGGTTGGCTCATTGGCTCATTGGTCAATGGGCACATTTGCGCAATGTCACGAATATCTGCCCGCGAGAAAACTTTCCTCATCGCGATCATCGCGCTTGCCGCGTTCTTTCGCTTTTATCGGCTGGACGCAATTCCCCCTGGCTTTCAATTCGATCAGGCGTATTACGTCTTTGACGCGATTTTTCTCCTGCGCGGCGATTTCTTCATTTTCTTCCGCGATCCAGGTCGCAGCGAACCGCTCTATCAATATTTGCTGATGCCTTTCGTCGCGCTCTTCGGCGGCGACACGCCACTCGGACTCAAAGTCACCGCAGGCATCATCGGCGTCCTGACGATTTTTCTGATCTACGGCGTCACGCGCGCGCTGTTTTCTCCCTCCTCTGTCAACGACGGGGGAGGGCAGGGGTGGGGGCATCCTTCCCCTGCATCGGGGGGGAGGACTGAGGTGGGGGTTGGGGTTGGTGTGCTCGCCGCGCTCTTCGCCGCGATTTCCTTCTGGCATATTTTCTACTGCCGCTACGGCGAACGCATTCCACTCACGCTCCTTTTTGCGATTCTTGTGTTCTGGTTCTTCTGGCGCGCGCTCACGCATCACGCATCACGCATTACGTTTCACGATTACATCCTCACAGGCATCTTCACGGGCTTGACGCTCTACACTTATCCGTCAGGTCGCGTCGTTCCCATCGCGCTCATTCTCCTCACCGCGTACGCCGCGGTGACTGATCGAACGCGCGCGGCGTACTACATCAAAGGTCTTGCTCTCGCGGGAATGATCGCGACGATTGTTTTCCTGCCACTTGGCGTCTACTATCTTCAACACCCGCTTGATTTCATCTCGCACACTGCCGACGTTTCGATTTTCACGCCGCACGGCGAAATCAGCGGCAACCTGCCGTTGGAGTTGGGCAAGAACGCGCTGAAAATTCTCGGAATGTTTTTCGTCATCGGTGACAGCGGCGTCTTGCGGAATCTGCCGTACCGTCCCGTGTTCGATCCATTTGTCGGCGCGCTGTTCGTCGTCGGCGCGCTGGTGTGGCTGGCTGAAATGTTTGCGTCGGAGACGACGCGCGTCAATCGTCTGCGCGCGGTTTTTCTCGCAGTATGGCTCGGGCTTGCGTTGGGACTCTCGCTCATCAGCGACGACGCGCCGAACAACGGTCGCATTTTGATCGGACTGCCCGTCGTGATGATTCTGCCCGCGTGGGGCGCGGTCGCAATCTGGGTGCGGTTACATTCGCCGATGGCGCGACGCGCGGCGACGGTCGCGCTGAGCGTCGTCATCGTCGTCAGCGCGGCGCTCGTCTCTCGCGACACTCTTATCGTTTGGGCAAACGATCCTGGGACGTACTACGCGTTCGATACCGACAAGGTCGAACTATCGCAATGGATCAATCAGAACGCGCGAACCCAACACCTTTATCTTGCGCCAGTCGTGTATCAAGTTGGTACGGTTTCGCTCCTCACCCGCAACGCGCCGTTGAAATCTTTTGACAGTCGCGATACAATCGTCCTGCCGAGTCGCGCGGAAGGCAAGGACGCGCTGTTCATGTTTCCGCCCGAACAAGAAAAACGCCTGCAAACGATGGCAACGCGGCTCGGCGTGCTCGGTGCGCGCGAACAAATCGCGGGCGCGAATGGCGCAGTGCTGATTACAGGTTATCGCGTACCCGCGCAGAATTTGCCTGACTCGCAATCTCCAATCTCTAATCTTGTCGAAGGCGGCGATTTCGTCAAGCCGCAGAAAACTACGCGCGCGGTGTGGAACGATTCTTTCGCGCTCATCGGTTACTCGATCGACGCGGCGGATGCGGCGAAACGCAATCTCGAAGTGACCCTCTTCTTTCACGCGCTCAAGCCGATGATGGAAGACTACACTTTTTCGGTGAAGGCGCGTGATGCGAAGGATCGCGTGTGGGGACAGGATGACAAGTGGGCGGGTGATAACAGTTATCCGACATCGCTCTGGTCGGTTGGCGATGTCATCATCGAAAAATTCTATCCTGGGTTGAACGCGTGCGCGCCTGCGGGTGAATACCGCGTGACGGTTGAAGCGTACAATCCAAAGACGATGCAAGTGCTCGCGTTGACGGATCGTGAAGGAAACTCGGTGGAACTTGGGGCAACGCGCGCGGACGCGTCGCCAAGTAATCGCTTGGAAGATTTGGAGCCAGAGCAAACGCTCAACGCGAAGATTGGCGAGGGGTTACAATTGCTGGGCTACACCTTGTCGCCTGACGAGGCGCGCGCGGGGGATGAATTTTCGCTGTCACTGTTCTGGCGCGGCGTCGGTGCAGGTAGCGCGGAAACGATATCGGTGCGAATGAAAGGCGCGACGCAGGAATCAGTGCTCGTTGATGCGCCAATCAAAATTCCCGCCGAAGGTCGCGGCGTCTGTTCGTTCTTCGACCTGCGCGTCCCCGAAAATTTTGCTGTCGGCGCGGCAACGCTGTGGGTGGACAATTCCAAGATTGGTGAGATGAAAGTAAGGTAGCTTGTCATTGCGAGGAGCGTCCTGAGCGAAGCAGCGTTTTTTGCTGCGGGGTCGAAGGATCGCGGTGCTGAGCGAAGCCGAAGCAAGCAGTCTCCAAGTTGCGAATTGGGGATTGCTTCGCTCCGCTCGCAATGACAGACACGTATTCGGTTTGCGATGTCTTCTCTCCGCGAATATTTCCGTCAACACATTCTTAAAGAAACTAGAATTCTGATCGCCATCGTCGCGCTCGGCGCGTTCTTGCGTTTCTATCGTATCAACGAAGTGCCGCCTGGCTTGCGCTTCGATGAAGCGTTCAACCTGATGGACATTCTCGCGCTGTTGCAGGGACGGTTTGCGATTTTCTTTCCCGCGAACAACGGACGTGAACCGCTCTTCAATTACCTCTCGACAGTCGCCACCGCGCTTTTCGGCGCGCAGCCGATTGCGTTGCGCGTCACTGCCGCGATCATCGGCACCGCGACGATTCTGTTGGTGTACGGTTTTACGCGCGCACTGTTTGCTCCATCCCCTGTGAGCAACGAGGGAGGGCTGGGATGGGGGCACTCCTCCCCTGCCTCGCGGGGGAGGGCAGGGGTGGGGGTGGGACTGCTCGCCGCCTTCTTTCTCTCGATCTCAGTTTGGCACATTTATTACAGTCGCTACGGATTGCGTGTCATTCTCGCGCTGCCCTTGACAATTCTGACGTTGTGGTGGTTCTGGCGCGCTCTAACATCCTCCCCTGTCAAAGACGGGAGAGGGCAGGGGTGGGGGTGTTACGTCCTTGCAGGAATTTGCGCCGCGCTCAACGCGTACACGTACCTCAGCGGTCGTCTGCTTCCGCTCGTTCTCATCGCGCTGACGATTGCCGCGATCGCGCTCGACCGAAAAAACGCGCGCGCGTACATTCAAGGTCTGGCGATCACAGGACTCGTCGCGTTC
>Ga0315285_10003164_pt1 | contig 17231 bp, 13 predicted proteins | sample YL17G09_36_MG_FD_203698 | JGI IMG/M metagenome (GOLD analysis project Ga0315285, IMG submission 203698) | Sediment microbial communities from Yellowstone Lake, YNP, Wyoming, USA - YL17G09_36 | ecosystem: Environmental > Aquatic > Freshwater > Lake > Sediment | place: USA: Wyoming | collected... | reverse complement strand
CAAAACTGCAATAGCCGTCATCTTCTTCATATCAGGTGTCCCTTCCCTGAAAATACTAAACCCGCCAGGCGGCCGCTTGGCAGAATCCTTCGAGAGGCGCGTCCGCGCTCGCCAAAGAATAACACACACCCCAGAAACCGCGCAAACGCGTCCGGGGTTTGGGAGGCGCAGAACAGCATGGAGCCGGACGCAATTCTTGAAAGGGTCTGGCGCATGCACGAGCTCGGTGAAGGCAAGAGTCCGTACCGCGACCGGGACTCGATCTTCGTGTGGCGCGCCAAATTCACCCTGGAGCACTACCAGGACAAGAAGTTCACCGGCGGGTTCTTTCAGCAACACGACGCGAAGTATCCGCGGTTGTGTCTCACCCTGGACTACACGCCCGAGACCTTCAACGAGGTGCTGGACCGGTTCTGTGCCTGGATGGACCGCGCCTACGACACCGATCACGTGACCATCAACAAAATGACTGTCCGCACATTCCCTGGAAAGGAGGCTCAACCATGCCGTACTTTGTTTCCATCGAGAACGAGATCATCGAGTTGCGCGAACGCAAACGGGCGTGCGCGCAAACCGGCACGCACGCCCGTGGGGCTGATTCGCAATGGGTCTCCGTTATCTCCGCTGCCCGATACGTTCAACAAGGACGGCGAGGACATGGTCAATATCGGGGCCATCATGGAGTATGGGGCGACAATCACCATGCCGAACGGGACCACCATCGTCCTCCCGCCGCGCCCCTTCCTGCATCCCACGATGGAGAAGTACCGCGATCAGGTCGCGGACAACTACCGCAAAGCCATCCGCGCCGCGCTCGATGGCGCGTAAGAGGACAAAGCCTATTGGCCTTCTTGCTGCTGCGCACTCTTTCTGACAAGCTCCAGATCTGCCCCCATCAGACCAACCTCAAAACCTGCATTCCTTACGACTTGTGTGGCGCGTTGTGATAGCGACACAAGCACGAGTATGCCCAACAAAGGGACGCCTGAAGCAATTGCATACAAAACAGGCCGCTGCAGTTTCATTGCATGTGAAAGGTTATAGACGAACATAACAACCAGAGGGATTGTAACGATGAGCAAGGGAAATGCGAATGTACTCACGAGATAACCCAGTAGGCTCGCGAGAAGAAATCTCTGCTGCTCGGCAACTGCCAGTACATCCGCAGGGGTGTATGCAATCTCCGGTACTTTACCTCTCGCCGCGAAGGACACTACCAAGAGCACGAGACCTAGTATCGCACATGGCAGTCCGGCTGCCAGCATCCTTGGCCCGATTTCCATTTCATCCTTCCCTTGTGTGCCGAAAAAGAATAAAAGGAAAAGAGATCCCAAGACCAATAGAACAACTCCAACCAATCTCATGATTTGCATTGTCAAAACCTCCAGGGGGGCGGTATCAAGCGGTTGTACGTTCCTTGTCTACCTATCACCCGTTACCCTTCTGAGCTTCGATATCGTGCTTGGCGATGGGATTGGATGATTTTCCCGCTGTCTCCGATGGGCTTGGCCGCATAAGAACACGAAGCCCGAAACCGAAAATAAACAGGGCAATACATGAAAAAAGGGCAATACCCACGGGAGAAGCTGTTGCCCCTGTTTGAGAAGCTATGTCGGATACAACAAAAGCAGCTACGAGGTTCACTATTCCCGCAACGACGCAGGAGGTAGCCATGAATCCTCTCCTGCCGCTCGGCAAGAGTCGTGGCATTCCAAAGGTAACAAGCAAGAGGCCGATGCCGAGGCTTAGCAACATTCCATGCACGTCAATCGCCAGACTATAGCGAAGCGCTGGGGGTGATCCCAGGAGTGAGACTAGTTGCGCGGCACTGCTCAGAAGGACAAGACATCCGAAGACAAACGCAACGAGCCTCAGGCCCCCAACGAGTTGACCCTTTACTCCTCGGATGTTAGGAGCCGGACTAGATGCCGACTCGTCCAATTCAGTCTTCGCAGTCACATCCACCCTCGAAAGCGCCGCTTGTTCCAGCGGTGCCAATTGGTCATAACGAAGGTACTTCTCACATTGCGGACAATAGCATCCATCTGAACCATCGCTGAGCATTACCCCGGAGACGAGCTTGTCGGCTGTACAGAATGGACATCGGCCTTCACGTTTAAGGGCGGCATCTTTCTTCGGCGTCCGATTGATCCTTCCGGAAACCCACAGGAGAAAAAGTGCCAATGATAACGTGGGAATGGCGACCAAGAGCGTGATCAGCAGCATATCCTCCGTGCCGGCGCGTCTTCCATCTAAGAGCAGCGTCGAAACACCAAGGACCCCAACTAGGCCGCCCAGAATGAGAAACGCAAACCCTAGCAGACGTACAAAGTAATTCACGAGGACATTACCTCCGTTTTCTTTGCTCCCCGCCCCTTTCTCGGGATGTGCGCTTTCGTGTGGCATGCTATCATTTGGCTGTCCCCAATGACATGTCAATCAACTCTCGCAAAGCGGAGATTGTTACTTCCGTCATCGGCCACTCTCCGGGAAAAGACATGAACTGGACTATTCCGTCCAAGAAGAGGACATTTCCGCCCTTCGGAAGATGATTATCAGGCAGTTCGATTATAAGAGGGATGTTGGATGTGGCTTCAGTTAGTTCAGACTGCACCTGTTGAGCGAAGCTGTTGGTCCACCTTCGCGATTCTGGAGGCGGTGCCGGAGGTTTGCGCATCTGCTCTGCGCTCATTTGCCTGGTCTCTTCCGCGATTATCTCAAGGTTTCTAGAAGCCGTGGCCTGGGTTCTCTCGGCCATTCCCATGCGCAGGCGCTGAATTACCGTCTTGGAGGCGCTATCGCCACTCATCGGCACCCTTAGATCCTCATCAAATCTGGCATGGGCGGCAATTCGTTCCTTGTACGCTGTTGCGAAAGCCCTAACATCCTCATCGTTCTTCAAAGCATAGCCGAGATAGACGTACGTACGATCATGCGGAAGAAGGGCAAGGTCAGCGGGAATCTGAGCAGGTATCCGGTTCTTGTTATTCGTGCAGAAGAGCCATGAAATATCCCGAATGACACCAGGATAGAGGGGGTAGTCGGAACATGCGTTCTTGTTTGACATAATCAAAGATCCCGGGACCGAACAAAGCTCGGGATAATACTGTCCCCTGCTTTTCTCCGCCCACGCCATTAGCACCTGGTCAAGTTCGCGGAGCTTTTGCGCGCATCTCACCCTAACACTGGCGGAAGAAGAAGGGCTTGAAGGACCACCGGAGCAACCCTCGGTGGTGACAACCGTCAATACGATTGAGATACTCAATAGTCCTCTGGAAATGTGCATATCGAACCTCCTTCTACGCTGAAGCCTTAGTGTCTTGCCTGTTCACAAGACCACCGCCGCAGTGTTACTGGGGACGCTAATTCCGGCGCTGTTGACGCCGATGACTCGATACTCGACCTCGCGACGTTGCGATTGCTGGGAAAGCAGGGCATGCGTTTCAAGTGCCATGCCTGCTTGTTCCCAACTGCCGAATGCGCCACCGCCCTGCGGTTGTTCGCGCCGATAGATCACATACGCCCGGACCGGCCCGCCCTTGCCGCCGATGATGGGCGTCTTCCAATCGAGATAGACCGTACCGGGGCCTTGCATGATCGCTTCAACCGCGCGCGGTTGGTTCGGCGGATTCGTCGGTTGGGCGGGAGTCTTCTTCCCCCAGCCGATCATCTCCAATTTGACGGGATCGCTCGCCGCGTCCACTTCCGCTTGCTGCAATTGCGTCGTCATGTTCGCGACCAGCGCATCGAACGCAGTGTCTTTCTCTTCGGTCTTGATCTTCGCCATCGCGCGGAAACAGACCACCCCGAGAAGGAACTGGCGGAGGTCCTCCGTAGCCGTCTGCAACGCCGGCAAATCGGCATTCGGGAAATCCCCGGGGTTTGTCTGATAACCGGAAATCATCGCGTGCGCCAATGAGAACACGTCCATTTCCTGTCTAGGAAAAACCGCCATGTCATCGAGCCTTTCCAACGCGGAGGCGCGGACCAACGCAGAGGCGCAGAGACCGCAGAGGTTCGCAGAGAGATTTCATTTGACTTCGCTCACAATTTATTTTCTTTTTCCTCTGCGTTCCTCAGCGTTCTCTGCATCTCTGCGTTGAGATACTTTGCTTCATTCGAGGTGGTTCACAATCCGCTTGATCCCGTCCACAAGCCTTGGCTCATGGAAATTCATATTCAAACCCAAATGCGTATTCGTCAATCGTAGGTACGTCAGCGTCTTCGCATGGTCCTTTTCGGTCATTTCCTCTTTCGCTTTCACATCCACAATGACTTTTTCTTCAACGAGCAAATCCAGCCGCAAGTCCGTGGCCAGTTTCACGCCCTTGTAATCGATAGGCACCGGTTTCTGGCGCTCGAAACGAATTCCGCGAAGATGAAACTCATGGCACAAAGACTCTTCGTAAACACCTTCAAGCAGTCCCGGCCCAAGTATACGATGAACTTCAATGGCCGCGCCAATAATCCGTTCTGAAATCTCGTTCTCGTGCATCTGTGTTGATATCCTCTCCAACGCAGAGGCGCGGAGAACGCCGAGGTTCGGAGAATTATATCATTTCAGGTTGTTCACAAACAATGTTCATCTTCTCTGCGTTCCTCAGCGTTCTCTGCAACTCTGCGTTGAGTTCCTCAAAGCACCACGTCCGCCGTGTTGCTTGGCACGCTGTTGCCGCCGTTGTTGACGGCGATGACGCGATATTCCAATTGGATATTGCGCGGCTGATCCGTCAGCGTCAAATTATGCTCCAGGGCGATCGCGATTTGATGCCACTCGTTGAACGCCCCGCCGCTGACTTGTTCACGCCGTTCGATCATGTACGTCCGATATGGGGTATTAAGGATGAAGGACGTGCAGGTGCAACTGCAGTTCCAATTGTCTTAAAGGTCCCAATGGTCCCATCCAGTTGGTGCTACTTCCTCTTTGCCAGCACCTCCGCCTCGTACCGCTTTGCCTCGTCGAGCCACGCGGGGCCGACCGGGACGCCCTGTTTCAGGCAATAGTAATCCCACACGGGGCCGAACGGCAGGGTCTTGATCTCTTCGAGCAGGGCGAGCCGAACCGTCTTATTGCCTTCGCGCTCGAACCCTTTCAACGTGTCCGTCGGTTCGAGCAGCGCCACGAGCAGCGCCTTGATCATGGCCCTCGTCCCGATTGTCCACGCGGCGATCCGGTTGATGCTGGCGTCGAAGAAATCGAGCCCGATATGGACCCGCGCCACAAAATCGTGCCGTACAATCTCCTCGGCCAGCGCCCGCAACTCGTCGTTCAGAATAACCACGTGGTCGCTGTCCCACCGGACGCCTCGGCTCACGTGCAGCAGGATCTCGTCCAGGTAGAGCAGCACGCTCGAAATCTTGTCCGCTATCGACTCCGTCGGGTGGAAGTGGCCCGAATCCAGCGTCAGCAGCGTCCCGTTCTCGACGGCGTAGCCCAGGTAAAACTCATGCGACCCCACCACGTAGCTTTCCGAACCTATCCCGAACAACTTACTCTCGACCGCGTCAAGGTTGAACTCCGGGTCAATGTGCTCGGCGAAGATCAGGTCCAGCGACCGGCGCAGCAACTCGCGCGGCGTCCGCCGGTCCACCGGGATGTCTTTGTGGCCGTCCGGGATCCACACGTTGGTCACGCACGGCGAACCCAGCGCCTCGCCGAAATATGTCCCGATCCGCCTGCACGCAATGCAGTGGTCCACCCAGAACTTGCGAACCCCCGCATCGTAACTCGACAGCGTGAACCCGCTCGCCGCCATCGGATGCGAAAACAGCGTCGGGTTGAAATCCAGCCCGATCTCCAATCCGCGCGCCCAGTCCACCCAGTTCTCGAAATGCTCCGGCTCCAACTCGTCCCGCTCGACCTTTTTCCCGCCGGTCTCGGCGTACATCGCGTGGATGTTAACGCGGTGCTTGCCCGGTATCAGCGACATGGCCTTGACGATGTCGGCGCGCAGTTCGTCGCCGTTACGCGCCTTGCCCGGGTAGTTGCCCGTCGCCTGGATGCCGCCGCTGGCCGCCGCGCCCGTGTTCTCGAACCCGCCAACGTCGTCGCCCTGCCAGCAGTGCAGGCTGATCGGAATCCGGCCCAGCCGCTCGAGCGCCTTCTCCGTCGATACGCCGTAACGGCCGTAAACGTCCGTCGCCTCGGAAAACCGCCGGGCTATGTCCGCTTCGTTAAACGTATAAAACATGGTTGTTTCTCCTGTGGGCTACCGCCACATAAACCAGATAAACAGGTACGCCGGGATCACCGCCGCAAGCGTAAACGGCACCGAGATCCGCCCAAACTGCCGGAACGTCAAATGATACCCCTCTTTCTTCAGCAATCCCGCCGCTACGATGTTCGCCGACGCCCCAATCGGCGTTACGTTGCCCCCAAGGCTCGCACCGATCAACAAACCAAAAAGGTACAGCGACGGGTTCAGCCCCAGCTTCTCCGACATCTCCAACCCCACCGGCAGCATCGCCGCCAGGAACGGCACGTTATCCACAAACGCCGAAACGGCTACCGAAAAGAAAACCAGAAACGTGTAGCCCAAGAACACGTTCCCCCCGACACTGCGCGACAACACATCCGAAATCCGATTTATCCAGCCCGTCTCGGACAGGCTCGCCACAATGATGAAAATCGCCATCAGGAAAAACGTCGTGTCCCAATCCAGCCGTTTCAGCGTGCGCAAGAAATGCATCTTGTGCACAAACTGGCCCCAAACCAGCAGCCCCAGGCCATAAAGCATGCAGATGGTGCCCGCCAGGTAGCTGAATCCCTTGTCGAAAAACGACGAAACCGCCAGCGAAATAATCAGCAGCACCAGCGCAACCGACGGCACCCACGTCTTCACCACTTCCGTCGGAACCACCGGCACCTTCTCCGTCTCCTTCCGGAAAAACCAGTAAAGAACGGCAAACGAGGTTAGCGCGCCCAGTTCCACCGCAAAAAAAATGCTGGGTTTGCCATGGTAGAAGAAAAAGTCCGTGAACGTCATCTTGGCAAACCCGCCCAGGAGCATGCTCGGCGGGTCGCCAATCAACGTCGCCGTACCCTGCAGGTTGCTCGATATGGCGATGCCGATCATCATGTTCACCGGGTTGATCCGCAGTTTCCGCGCAAGCGACAACGCCACCGGCGCCACAATCAGAACCGTCGCCACGTTCTCTACAAATGCCGAAATACACCCCGTCAACGCGCAGATAAACAAAATAGCCCACGCCGTGTTCGGCGCCTTGTTGACGATCGCCTCCGCCAGGTACGCCGGCGTCCTGCTCTCGATAAAATAGTCCGCCGCAATCAGCGTCCCCACGAAAATGCCCATCACGTTCCAGTTGATCCCATCCCTCAACGCCACACCCACCGGGATCGTCCGCGTCACCATCAACACCAGCGCCCCAATCACACCCACCAGGCTCCGGCGCCTCGGCAACGCCACAAAAAGCCCATACGCCAGCACAAAAACACCCAGCGCTATATTAGGATGGCCCATTTCCATTCCCAAACCGATCTGACCTCGAACAATTGCCGCAAGTATACCGACTAAACACCCCGCCGGTCGAATCTGCGGTAGGCGCCGGCTGGAAGAGCCCGTCGGGACGCCCCCGGCCACGCTTCCTAGCGCCGCGCTTCTTAGCGCGCTTCGTAGGGGGTGTCCCGAATGGCACTCAGTTCACTCTTGACATCTTATCGCCCCTTGGGTATCTGTCAAAACGGGCTAAGCCCATCTTGCGGTTTTTACGGGGCTGAAAAATCACTCATATAATCCGGGCATAAAAGGATTGGGAATACTGATGGGCTGACCCAGCTATTGACTAAAGGGTTGCGCGGCTGAGCGAGCTATTGACTGAAGGGTTATGCAACGCTGAGCGAGCTATTGACAAGAGCAGGCAAATGTGATAAGTTTGCGCGCGTAAAAAGAGAACGGAAGGGAGCGGGCCACCCTTCCGGGCTCAGGGCGTTCCCTTCTGTTCGACTAGATTGGCGGGTTAGGGCTGCAAGCAGACATAACCACCTTGACCCACCCAGAAATCTGTCCAACAAGTGGGGATCTCCTCGAGGATAACGGAACATCATAAACAAGGGCTAGGCACGTACCGTTCGAGTCGTACCGAATAGGAGATGGATTTTATGCACAAAGTTACATGGGCAATCGTAATCGTGGCCTTGGGGGCGCTGGCGGGCATCCTCCTGGGCTGTCCGGACAAGGCGATCCCGACCAAAGCCGGAGCAGCGGTATCAGGCGCCATTTACACCAGCCTGGCGGATGGCACCATCGTGAACAAGAACCTTTATGAGTTGGACACGGACGTCTACCTGAACGGCGGGCCCGGCCCGCACGCGCCTTCGAGCGCCGCGGGCCTCCCTGAAGGCTGGTACTACTTCCAGGTAACCGACCCGTCCGGGCAGAAGCTGCTGTCCACCGATCCGGTCAAATGCCGGAACTTCCACGTCAACGCGGCGGGCGTGATTGACCAGGTGGGACAAGCCTCGCTGTTACGCAGAATCCGCGGCACTCTGGTGCCGGTCGAGTGCTCGCATGCCACCGGGATAGACCAGGATCATCCTGAGGATGGCGCAATTACCGTCCAACTCTATCCCTTCAACAAGACGCCAAACAAGGGCGGCGTCTACAAGGTCTGGGCCACCCCGCAAGGCTGTTTCCAGGGCGACCCGGAGCTCGTGGATAATCCCGAACTGCAATTCCACGGATTCGTTCCCGCCTGCTCGAAAACCGACAACTACAAAATCAAGAAAAACGGTCCAATCCCGCCGCGGAGTGTGCTAAGCATTGTGAAGGTCGATGACCTCAATTTCAACGGCATCTGGGATCCGGGTGAGCCAAAGATCGGCTACGATTGCGCCGAGACCATCGACGGCGGCGGCTGGCCGATAGACGTCACCGATCCCTTGGGCGTGACAAATCGCTGCTATACCACCTGTGCAAACGGGGAGGACTTGACGCTCTTCCTCGACCTCGTAGGGACCTGGACCGTTTGTGAGGGCAATGTGGATCACTGGAAACAGACGGCAGTGTATGTCGACGGGGTCTTGCAGCCCCTATCGCAGTGCGTCGATGTGCCGATTCCCGTTTTAGGCGAATACCACGCCGTCATCTTCCTCAACAGCGACTTGGGGGAGATTACGGCATATAAGGGGTATGACGGAAATGCGGATGGAGTCGACGACGGCATACCAATTGAAGGCTTCCAGCTTCTCCTTACGGGCACGGACGTCACGGGCGCAGCGGTAGGTCCCATCTGCGCGTTGACCGACAGCACGGGTACCGCAACCTGGTCGCATCTTGTCCCGGGCGATTACCAGGTGTGCGAAGTGCTGCCTTTGGGTTCCTGGGTCGCCTCCACACCCACATGCGTGGACGTGAACCTGCCTCTGAGGGATTCACCGGACGACCCGCCCCCCAGCAACGATGACGCGATATTCCTCAATTACTGCGTCACCCCCGGGGTCGCGATGCACACGAAAGGGTGGTGGCAGAATCCGAATGGTTGCGAGATCATCGCGAACCATCCGGAATATCTCGCGTTCCTAAACGGGCTGGCGCCGTACGCCAGCGGCACGGTGTATACCAATGCCGCGACGGACAACTGTACGGGAGGGACCTGCACAGACGTTGTCCTTCCGTTCGACAGCAACAGCGAGTTGGGCTGCTACATTGTAGCGCCTAACAACCAGGGCGATTGTCTGGGCTTGGCGCAGCAGTTGGCCGCGTTCGTGTTGAACTGCCTCGACCAGCTTGATTCCCGCGATGGGATCATCCTATGTCCGGGTGCGCCGCAGGACATGACCACACAGGAGATCATCGATGCGGCTATCGCGGCCTGGGAAAGTGGCGTGGACTGTGCCTATTGGCAGACGGTCCTCGACACGCTCAACAATTGCGGCCTGGTGGATTACATCGAGCCGAATCCTTGTCTTCCAATAGTCTACCCAACCCTTTGCGACTAGTCTACTGAGTGCTTGCGGGGGGGCAGACCTTCCAGTCTGCCCCCCAACGGTTGCCCAACGGGAAAGATTTTCCCGCAAGTGGCACAGATTGTCCCATCCCGCCAGGCAGACTGCAAAGTCCGCCCCAGATAGAGGGTGATTCTTCACCCTGCGTCGGGCGGTCCATCCGCGAATCAGCGCGAATCAGCGCGAACATCTCCTCCGTGATTATGCCGCTACTGCTAATGTAGTGAGTCAAAATTGAAGCCTCTTATATAACAAATCAAAAGAATATCAAGAAAGCGAAAAACGGGGACTGACTCGCTTTTCGGCAGTTTGAAAAGCGTGTCTGTCCCCGCTTTTCGCGGTTCCAAAGCGGTTCGGCCACTTTCTCGGCCTGAGAATGAGATGCCATTACCATGACTCACTTCGACTGACTTCACTAGGTTCCCGAGGTCAAGGTTCCGCAAAATGATGGTCGGGACCACCGCCCGCCTCTAACTACGCCTTGCACAATTATGTACGGGCGTCATTGGGCCATCGCCCAGTTTTGGTCGGCATCTGCCAAATTGTCGAAAAACCCGTCATTATGACACCTGCGGGCCTGTCATCTCTAGCATTAAAAGCATAATTCACCGTCGCCAATCTTGGAACAACAATTGCTTTCAAATGGGAATGAAACATGCGCAAAATACGGTTTCTAACCCAGTTGACAAACGAGGTCGGTCCAATGCACATCCGCCACTTCCCACCTCTGGTATCGATGGCGGCCTTCAACCTGCGTAGTAAACCCAGGAGGTTTTACCCATGAAGACCACAACTATACTATTTGCGCCATTGGCAATGCTTTTCGCGGCCACGTTCTGCGGCTGTCCGGCGAACGGCATTGACGACTCGAATCTCTTGATAGGGACCGGTTCGGCCAATGCTGACATGTCGAGTGACTCTGACGCGGCGGCGCCCGCATCAACCGATATGGAGGACGTATCTCTGAAAACCTTCGAGACGGTTTCGGGCCGGCTCCTGGTCCAATTCCGGCAGGACGTCATGCCGGAGGAAGCCCGCGGCGTCATCAAAGCAGTGGACGCCCAAGAGGTCGATGTCATACCCCAGTTGCGCGTTCACGTGCTCGAGTTGCCCCCGACGGCCGACCAACACGCCGCCGAAAACGCACTGAAGCATCGTCCTGAAGTGTCGTTCGTCGAGCCGGATTGCCTGGTCCCGCCGGCTGCGGTGACGGTCAACGACCCTTGTTACGCCTTCGAGTGGCATCTGCCGCAGATCGACGCGCCAGGCGCATGGGCCTATACGACGGGCAGCAGCAACATCGTCATCGCCATTCTGGACAGCGGCATTACTGCCTCTCAGCCGGACCTGGCGCCCAAGCTGGTGCCTGGATGGAACACCTATGACAACAACGCGGACACTAGTGAGGTCTTCAGCCACGGGACGGCGGTGGCCGGCAGCGCCGCTGCCTGTACCAACAACGGCATTGGTGTTGCGGCGCCAGCCTGGAATTGCCTGATCATGCCGATTCGGATCACCGACCAGAGTGGTTGGGCTTGGAGCAGTACTATCGCGGCAGGATTGGCGTGGGCCGCCGATCACGGTGCGCGTGTTGCCAACGTCAGCTACGGGCCGGATTACAGTTCGACAACTTCATCCGCTGCTCAATACTTCATGAAAAAAGGGGGGGTCGTCACAATGTCGGCGGGCAACGAGGGCAGCTTCTACTCGACTCCGGGCAATCCCTACCTCATGACCATCGGCGCCTCGACTTCGATAGACACAATCGCGTCCTTCAGCAATACAGGCAACAACATCGATCTCGTCGCACCGGGGACATCGATCTACACGACCACCCCTGCCGGCGGCTACAGTGTCGCGGCCGGTACTTCCTTTTCGGCGCCCATCGTTGCGGGTGTAGCAGCTTTAGTGATCTCGGCGAACCCCGGCCTGACGGGCGAACAGGTGCAAGACATTTTGATGCAGTCGGCGGATGATTTCGGTGCGCCGGGCTGGGACACCGACTACGGCTGGGGCCGCGTGAACGCCGCGTGCGCCGTGAGCATGGCGCTTGGCGTGGACAGCGGCGACACCGTGCCGCCAACGGTGAGTCTCGATTCGCCGGTTGAGGGGAGCACTGTCTGGGACTCGATTAACGTTCAGGCCAGCGCGAGCGACAATGAGAGCGCCGTTTCTGTGACGTTCTACGTCGATGGCGTTGTCGTCGCGGCCGAAACGGCGGCGCCGTATGCGTTTGTGTGGGACACGCTGTCGGTATCGAATGGCCCGCATGTCATATCCGCATTGGCGACTGACGCTGCCGCCAATGAGGCGCTCGACGAAGTGGCCGTGACGGTCAACAACGTACCCGACACGGCGCCTCCTACGATTGCCATCGTCTCCCCGGAGGACGGCGCCAAGGTCTCGGGCACGGTCCCGGTAATCGTCAACGCGTCCGACAATAAGGGCGTCGTCACAGTCCAGCTCTATGTGGACAATAAGCTGACGTCGACGTCGACCACCGCGCCGTTCACCATCATGTGGAATTCGCGCAAAGTAAAGAGGGGAACCCACACGCTATTCTGTAAGGCGTACGATGCCGCCGGAAACGTCGGGACCTCTCCCACGGTCACAGTGCAAAAGTAAGCATATGGCCTAAGACACCAAAGAAGGCGTAACCACCTTCTCCCAACCCAATGATCGGCTTACCACTGCTCACTACTTTTTCGACCTCGGCGTTTGTCCCCCATGTGGCCCCTGGGAAGGACCACGCGTGAGGAGAGAATCCGTGCCCAAACAAGGATGTAAGAAGGAATACGCATTCAGTCCGGGAGGTCCCAGCTCCCGTATTCATACTGAGCGCTTGAAGGGCCGGAACCCAAAGGCTGGCGGCTCGAATCCACCCCCTGCTATTCGCGACCCTACGGGTATCATGGCCTCAGACCGCAGCTGAGTCAATCGGCGGAGTAGTGGAAACTGCCCAAAACACAAATCATTCGAAGCCAAACGCTTATAGGCCGGCCGAGTTGTTTGACCTTACGGGGATGGGTTTTCAGGAAGGACAAGAGTTTTCGGGAAGAGTTTTCGGGAACCGCCGCCCGGTCTGACGCTGCTTGAGGAATCAGACCCGTTCACCGACCTGGGACGATCTCTCGGGAAGCACAATCTGTCCGGCCCGGACTTGGCCGTTCACTTTACCATTCTGTAGTACCTGTTTCCCGTTCATGAACACGGCCTCGATGCCCGTGGGGAATCGGTCAAATTCAGTAGCATTGGTGTTGTCATTGACTGTACGCCAATCGAACACCGTGACGTCGGCCGCCATCCCCTTTCTGAGATAACCGCGGTCCTTGAGACGAAAACGGTCCGCGGTGGCGCCCGTCATCTTGCGGACGGCCTGTTCCATAGAGATCCGGTTTCGGTCCCGCGCGTATTGGAGGAAAAGCGGGAAGCTCCCGTACGATGCGGGGTTTCTGTTCTCTTTCCCCGGCAGTGCATCCGTCATGAACAAGCAGGCCGGATACTGCATGAGTGCGTCGATAATCTCCATATTGCTGTAATTGTGGAGCAAGACGCGCGTATCCCGTTCTCCGCTCTTCTCGGCAATCTCGATGAAGGTCGCGAAAGGACTGCGGCCCCGCTTTTGCGCTATATCCGACAGGAACATGCCTTCATACGGCTTAAAGTCCGGATGAGCGACGGAGGTGATCTGAATGTCGGGGTAACTCAAGCCGACCAGCATCGAAAGCATCGAGATCTCGGTCTCGAGTCTCTTGATCGCTTCCGGGTTGCGGTAGTTGTCCGGGAGTTTCTCGCGAAACCACTTGGGCATGATCACGCCAAGAATTGAGTTGCCGCAATGGTAGGGGTACGAATCGGTTTGCACGTCAATCCCCTCCGCGATGGCGGCGTCGATGGCGGCGAGACACTGCGGGTACGTGCCGTGCGACTTCGTGCCCGCGAACATCAGGTGTGAGTACTGGAGGCGCACGCCGGTCTCGCGCGCGATGCCGATCATCTCGTTCAGCGCAAGCAGATTGTGGGGAGGGCCGAGCGGATTGAGCGGATATTCCGCCGACAAGATCGAGTAAGCCCGCCCGTGGACGGCAAGGATTTTGTCTTTGCTCTTCACCAACTGGGCCACACGCTTGATTTCATCCATCGTGGCAAAGAGGCCGGGCGCATACTGCAAACCGAGGGAAACGCCTATTGCGCCTTCGTCCATTGCTTTTTCGAGAAGCGCCAGAAGTTCCTTCATCTCGTCATCGGTGAGCGGGCTTGGATCCATTCCTCGCATCGAAACGCGAATCGTGCCGTGACCGGCGAAATTGGCGAGGTTGTGGGTCATGCCAGCGCCGCGCAGATGCTCGTAGTATTCCGCCATGGTGTCCCATCGCATCTCGGCGTCGGGAAACAGGCCCGGCGTGATTTCCTTCCTGTGCGCACTCGATTTGCGAAACCCCGCGACACCATACCCGCAATTCCCGGCAACGAACGTCGTGCACCCTTGTGCGATGAACGGCAATTTCAATTCATCACGCCCCTGGAGCGGAAGAATCCAGTCCATGTGGGAGTGCGCGTCAATGAATCCGGGCGCCACCACCTTGCCGGTGCAATCAAGAGATGGACAATCGATGCGGATCGGGGACTCGGAAACCTCCTCGATCCGCCCTCCTTTGATCAGAAGGTATCCCGAAAAACCGTTCTTTCCCGTGCCGTCGACAATGCGCGCGTTTTTGAGGAGCGTGCACGGTTCCGAGTTGGCGGCTTCCACGGTGTTCCGTTTCAACGGCCATCCACCGATCGCCAGGCCGGAGGCAGCCGTCGCCAGGCGCAGCAGCTTTCTCCGCGAGATGCGTTTTGCACCAAGACTATCCGCGTTTTTTTCGGGCTTCATCGTGACGTTCTCCGTGCGCATTGCGCAATCGTTCCATACCGTTTCACGCCCCGCTTGTTTTCAACCGTCCTGTGGCGGCATCGCAGAACGTGGGTGGTTATGATTCTTTGCGTTAACCTGCCGTTTTTCGCCCTCCAGGAATCGGCGAAACGAATCGTCTTGAAGGATCTGTTCCGCGATAAGTGCGTAGCCTTTGCCCAGGGGATGACTCGCATCGGCATAAAGGCCGCTGGGCAACTTCGGCGGCGCGTAGTGAGGGATGCGTTGCTCCTCGAGCCAAACGTCGATACCGTTCTTGATTGCGTTGTACGGCTCGATCTGTTGCTCTTTGATCATGTATTCGTTGAAAGGCCCAACGACAACGAACACGTTGTTACCTCGCGCGCGCAGCGTGCGGACGGTTTGCTGAAAGGAACGCCACTGGATCGAAGAGGCCGGATCGACCCATTCAAAGTCGACGGGCGCCCCCACCGTCTCAGTCCATGGGACGGGCTTGTGCCGCAAGTCGAGACTGGGTTCGGGGAGTTCGAGCGTAACTCTTGCAAGAGGATCCGAGTACGGGTTTTCCCTTGCCCAAGTGGCGAGGTCAGTGTTCTCGAAATACGTTATGGCAAGATGATTGGTCCATGCGCGGAAGGGCAGATACCGTTCGATCACGATGCCGATTCGGTTGACATAGGATTCCTTGTAGCAGGGGATCCACGGGGCGAATTGCGGAACAAGCGTTGGATGGTTGAACTGGAATTCCCGGTTGGTCTGGAGATCGTGGCGTTTCGAACTCATCCACAGCGGGTTGAAATGGAGGATAACGCTCCGTCCACGAATCGCCCGTGCGTAGTACGCGATCAGGCCGGACATCGCCGCGGGATGGATCCCGTCAACGCCGAGATTCACAAAGCGGCCGGGAGCCGAAAGGCTGTTGAGATGATGGGAAAGCGTATCCAGCGGCGTAACGTACTCGCCCCAGACAACCGAGTCGCCGATCACGAGTATCTTGTCCGCGCCGCAAGCCAGCCCGCAATAACGCGAGTACAGCCAGTAGTCGTTGCCCAGTTCGTAAGGTATGCGATAGTCGGGGCCGGGATCGAAGGGCTCGATGTGTTGCCAGGCCCACGGAATGGACAGGCAAAGCCCAATCACAAGCGCCCCGGCGATGACCCATTCCCGGCCTGAAAGCCTGACCGTGTTCGATCCGAACGGCGGCTCGACCACAGGCCGAGAGCGGAGTTCCTGTTTCGTCAATGCTGCTTCGCCTGTGTCCGAGTGTGGCATCCGATTTTACCCGTTTTACTTGGATGGCGTTTCACGATAACTCCGCACGCAGCGGAAACCATAAATGTCGTAACCGAAACACGCGTCGGTATAGGCCGGGTTCTCGTTGTAACGATAGGCTAAACGGCACGCGTCCGGCGAGGAATTCCAACATCCGCCCCGGAGCACTTTCTTATCACCCGAGTCGGGTCCCTTGGGATCTTGGGCCGGCGCAGCGGAATAGTAATCCACCTTGTAGAAATCGGTGCACCATTCCCACACGTTCCCGTGCATGTCGTAGAGGCCCCACGCGTTGGGCTTGCGTTGGCCCGCGGGATGCGGTTTTCCGCCCGCGTTCGCTTTGAACCAGGCGTGCCGGGGCAACTCCGCGGCCGTGTCCCCGTAGGAATACATGGTCGCCGCACCGGCGCGTGCGGCGTATTCCCATTCCGCCTCGGTCGGCAGGCGGTAGCCGCTGGCGTCAAAGCGGCACGCCCACGTTTTGAGATCGTAGGCCGGTTCGAGCCCTTCGCGCCGGGAACGTTCGTTGCAGTAGCGCACGGCGTCGGACCAGCGGATCTGCTCGACCGGGTTCTTCGGGTTCTTCACTTTCGACGGGTTGCTTCCCATCACCTGTTCGTACTCTTGCTGCGTCACTTCGAACTTGTCGATGGCGAACGGGCTGAGCGTCGCCGCGTGGGGCGATTCGTCCACCTCGCTGTCTTTCTGTCCCATCGTGAATGTGCCCCCCGGCAGGAGAATCATCTGCACGCCTGATTGAGTGGCAATCTCCCTCGGCGAGGCCGGCGCCGATTCACTGGCACAGACGTTCGCAAACAGACACATCAGGGCAAGACAGACAAGGCGTTGCAGCCCCTTGTCCAGAATACAAAGACTCAGTGAGACAATCCGGCGGTTGTTGCGTTGGAACTGCATAACCTACTCCTTCAAGCATTTCTTCTTCAACGTTGTGGGGTTCGTTCCTGGGTACGCCGGCCTTACCATGGCGGCGCGCCGTTGAGGGCGGTGCGAATCGCGGCGCGGATTGCCTGGGCATATTCCGTGGCCTTCGGTACGTCCACGCATTCGAGGGCGGCTTGCTGGGCCCACTCACGGGCCAACATGCTGAAGCGCATTCCC
>Ga0315285_10003162_pt1 | contig 17239 bp, 17 predicted proteins | sample YL17G09_36_MG_FD_203698 | JGI IMG/M metagenome (GOLD analysis project Ga0315285, IMG submission 203698) | Sediment microbial communities from Yellowstone Lake, YNP, Wyoming, USA - YL17G09_36 | ecosystem: Environmental > Aquatic > Freshwater > Lake > Sediment | place: USA: Wyoming | collected... | reverse complement strand
GGATTAATAGCCTTATTTAATATCTTAGGCACTCTTAGTACTCTTGTTGTACCAAGACCAGTAAATTTCGGTACTGTACCACTTGCAATAAACTCAAAAATATATTTATTCTTATAGGTAGAAGCGGTATCACTTTTCAACATATGTATTAAATTTTTACTAGCTTTTTTAGGTGATTTTTTTATATTTTTACCAAATCCGGCTCTCACTTGGATTTTGTCAGAAGATACTGCTAGAGCAGTTGCTCCTCGAGTAAAGCAACCTTTATTATTCGCAAAACCAGAAAATGTTCCTCCAACCAAAAGTGTCCCTTCGGGTAAAACATCCCACACACCATTCAAAAACTCCTGAAATCCACCATACTTCTCATAATGTATCGTCGAAAACAATAGGAAAAAATCAGGTGGACTACTAAGTTTTTGAATAGCAGTCTCAGCTACCTCTCTTCCAGCCTCTCGTGCATCCCACTTCCTACTCATCCCAACAGATGCTTCAAATTTTGGCTCAATCATATATTTTCAATATTCCCTTTATTTTCAAACATTTTATGCAGTAACAGTAATCCCCTTTGCTTTATCTTGCTCTCCCATTATCTTTAGTATCTCACGACGAGCATTCTCCATCTCAACTTCAAGTAAACCCTTATTCGCTAACGCAGGAACAATAGCAACTAAAGCGTTCTCCGTATCAGGAAACACATAAAACAATACCTCATAATCCTGTAACCTAAAATCCATCTCACCAAGTCCAGCTTGAGAATATTGACCAATTACAGAAAACACATCATCCATAGCACGATGAATAATATCCCAAGTACCCTTAACCTCAGGTTTAAAACCATCACCACTAGGCATAACACTAATCATATTCCTACGAGCAACCATACAAGCAAGAATATCATCTAGTTTCAACAAATCATCTAACACTAATGCAATAGGATCATTTTGCATCCAAACCACCACTCCTAGTATTATTTAATATAAAAAAATTACTTATAATACTTTTCTAGAACCAAGTCTCTTATTCTTCACTTTTTTACCAGCATCAATCATATTCAAATATTCTTCAGGAGAAAGGCAATAGTTTTGTCCATTTAAAATAAGACTATCAATAAATTTAGCCTGTTGATTACTCCATTCATAGTTTGGGACACTTTTGACCCATTGAGCATATAGATGAATAAACCAAAGTCTCTCTTTAAAATTTTGAGATTTATCATATTTTAATTCCATATCGTTCACCAGAAACCTTTAGTTCTTTCATAAACTTATTTATCAGTTTTTTATTAACAAATTCTTGAAAAATATCCCAAAGATATGTTGCATCTTCTATATCCTTTTCACTCCCAAGATATAATTTATATGGTATTTCGATTTCAATTGGAGAAATAAAAAAACTAAATTTTTTGTTTAAGATGACTTTTACATGGTTTTTTAATGTAAAAAGATCAATATCATCCTTAATAAATTTCATTTCGATATTAGGAATAATTGTATCTTTTTTTGCAGCTCTAATTCCAAGTTTATCTGTTAGCATCTCATAAAGACCATTTTCGTCTTCTGGATTTAAAAAATAATAGTTATTTTTAATTAAATTATTGTAAAAACTAACGAACGTTTTTTTATCAATGTGTTCTATAAAAACATCTACATCCTCCGTACCTCTTGTTCTACCAAAAAGTATAGGGATATACCCACTAATAATCACATAATCGCAGTATTTGCTTAATATATCCATAAAATTAAATACGAATTTATCGAGTTTAGTTAATACCTTATTTTCGATATAAATAGTATCCTTAGTATATCTAAATTCCATCGAGACCATTATTCAATATATTTGATAATGTTTTAACACCTTCGCCCGAATATTTTTAAAACAAACTATATCACTTTGATTGTAATCTAATTATAAAACATGTAAAATAATACTTTCAACGACCTCTTATTGAGATTTATAAATGGCTAAAATTATTCATAAAATAAAAGGCAAGAGATTGTAGAGTTCCAGAGAAAAATATAAATATTTGAACGTAACATACATAATATACGTAATAAACATAATAAACAGGTGATATGAAATGGTGAGTATAACCTTAGCAATACCAAAAGAAATAAAGAAAGAAATGGAGCTCTACTCTGAAATAAACTGGTCAGCAGTCGCCAGATCAGCAATTCTCAAAAAAATTCAGATTCTCAGAGAAATGGATAAAATTCTTTCAAAAAGCGAACTAACTGAAGAAGACGCAATACTATTTGGAAGACAAATTACCAAAAAGGCTGCCAAGAAATTTATGGAAGCATGATGAATGGAGCTTATCGTTGATGCAAATATCCTAGTTTCAGCGTTATTAAAAGAAGGAATAACCCGGGAATTAATGTTCAATATCGATCTTATTTTGTACACTCCTGAATTTATAATTGAAGAATTTTTTGATCACATCGATAAATTAGCACAAAAAGCTCGCCTACCGAAGGCAGTTTTTCAAGATCAGGCAGAGAAATTGATAAATGAATCTAAACTGATGATAATTTCAAAAAAAGAAGTAAAGGCATTCATCAAAAAAGCGGAACAAATCTCACCAGATCCTGATGATGTTCTCTATTTTGCTACCGCTCTAAAAATTAAATGTGGAATTTGGTCAAACGATAAAGAATTGAAAAAGCAAAAACACGTAAAAATATATTCGACAAGTGATCTATTAAAACTATTGTAAAAATTATAACTTATCTTATGTCGTTTGAGGAAAACACATGAAAGTATTTATTACCTCTGATCATCATTTTTTTCATAAGAACATAATTAAATATTGTCATCGACCTTTTAAAACAGTCGAAGAGATGAACGAATATATGATAAAAAGATGGAACAAGATAGTATCTGATAATGATCTTGTTTTTTATCTTGGAGACTTTGCTCTCACAAACAAAACAAATTTGAAAAAAATTCGAGAAAGACTAAAAGGAAGAATTATCATTATTCTTGGAAATCATGATCGAAAAAGAAAATTAAAGCAACCTGGTTTCATTATACATACAACTGACAAAATAAAAATAAAAAATATTGTGTTGTCACATAGACCTTTAGATACAGTTGACGATGGGGTTGTAAATGTTCATGGTCACATTCATGATAAAAAGACAAGAGGTAGAAGAATAAATGCTAGTGTAGATGTGACAAACTTTGAACCCCAACCAATTGAAAATTATTTCAAAGAGGCAACACGATTATTAAAAAAATAAATTTCTTTAAAACATGTATTACAATATACCTTACAAACAACTTATTTTTTATTTAGATTCATTTAGATGAAAGAAGTTTTTTTGTTATAGATAGAAATACTTTAGCATAATTTATAGCTGCCCGAGCACTATCTTTATCATACAAAGATCCATAGTCAGCATCATGCCTAAGGCGCATACAAAGCTCAAAATTATCTAACATTTCTTTATCCATTCTACCCTTTTTTACATATAGTTCATTTACTGCAACAATAAGACAATAATGGCTTTTTTCTCTATATCCTTCTGCAAGAACAAGCGCTTTCGCTGCGTGAAACATAGAATAATATGCTGTACTGATGCCCATTTAAAATCTCCATTATGGAAACTATCCTCGCTTCTTCCCAGGTCATATTCTGCACTGGATAGTTCTTTTTCAATCATCTTTTTAGATTTATTAATCTTTAATAGATGCCTTTCCTTTATACAACGTTCAAACTCATTCATTTTTATTCTCCCATAATGTTATACCTTTTGCAATTTCCTCGTAAAAAGCCTTATCTTTCTCCTTTAATTTTATAAGTTCCGAAGTTGTAACTACTGTTGCTTGGATTTTTCTACTAAGTTTTTTCTTTTTTAAGTAATTTTCAACCGTATCAGTATTTTTTGATATTATTAAAAGATCTATATCACTATTAGATGTATCTTCACCAGTAGCACAGCTTCCAAAGAGGACAATCTTTTCAGATTTATCTATTAAATCGTTTATTATTGGGTTTAATTCTGTAATATTTACAAAAATTTTGAAGTTTTTTATAGATGGATTCATATAGTTTACTTGATAATATAAATTTTTACCGCTTCTTCTTACCTTTACAAAACTCATTTCATGTAATGACTTTAAAACTTTGTGAGTTCCACCAACACTCCCATCTATATTTTTTGCAATCTCTCTTAAATAGAATTCTTTATCTGGGTTACGAGCAAGAAACGTTAATATTTTAATACCCAACTGAGTTAAATTCACTTTTTCGAACATATGTTCACTTTTTCGAACTATAAAACTAGTAAATACTATATTAAATTAACGACCAAAACGTAACAAATTCACTAAACTTATACGAACTTAATGCCACCCTCAGTTATCTGTATGTCTTGAGGTCTAAGCGTATGCTTTGTACCACGCATTTTACGAACAGTAAGCTTACGTCTATCTATGGATGTATCCAAATCCAAGAAAATAATCCCATCAACCAAGAACTCTGAAATGGTATCACGAGATAGACTACGTGTACCCTCAGGTACCTCAGACGTAACCATTGCTGTACAGTTCTGTTTATTTAGAAGACTCATCAATCTACGAACATGCATACGAGTAGCTGGTATTGAACCAAGAGGTAATTTCTCAGTACTAGTCCCTTCAAAGGTAGGAATTATCTCATGTGAACCGCTACTAATCCAAACAGGCATTTCAGAAACAGGGGTAAGAGAATCCAAGACTACTCTAGAATAATTCCCCATTCTCATTTCCTGCTCCATCTCCCTGTGAATACCGCTATTGTCAAGATCTAAATATATAAATTTGAGTTTGCCTTTGCTAATCCATTCTTGGAAATCAAATCCTAGCTCCTTTGCCTGCTTAAGTATATTTTCTATACGCTCATCAGAGGTTAAATAGAGACAATTTTCACCATTTTTCAAGCCCTCTAAAAGTTAATGAAAACACAAAATTGTTTTACCTGAACCAGGGGTACCAGAAACAAGGGTTATACTATTGCTTGGAAGGCCACCAGATATTAAATCATCTAGTCTATCTATGCCAGTTTTAATTCTAGGTTGATATCTACTCCTAGCAAAATTTAAACTTCTACCAAATTCATCCATAACATCACCAATCCCAAGGCATTCCCTTCCTAACACAACTCTTGTTTCATAATCGATTATTATCTTAAAAAACTTCCTATCTTTATAATCAAAATCTGTCAAAAAAGTAAATAAAGCACCCTGGATTTTAACTTAAGACATTATGCTAAAGATTTCAATCCTCGATGGCTACATAGACGAACCAACATGCCTTGGTGTACCACCATACATCAGTCCATATCCTAGATACATTGCTGGAGCTGTTTTAAACCACGATAAATCATCAAAAATTAATTATATGACAATTGATCAGGTAAGAAACAACAGATCCTTCTTAGAAACATTATCAAAATCAGATTTAGTCGTAGTTATCGCAGGCATGGCCGTTCCAGGTAGATATCTATCTGGTTTCCCAGCAAGTCCAAACGAACTTGTTTCAATTATGAGTAATTTATCACCTGTAAAGATACTCTGCGGCCCAGCAGCTAGATACGGCTTTGGTATGGCCGGTGGAAAGAAAACTATAGAACTAGACGTCGTAAAAGATGTTTTTGATTTAATAGTAAAAGGTGACGGTGAAATAGTTACATCTGAACTTTTAAAAAACAAACTCAATTTTAATAATATAGATGCCTCAGAACGCAGAAAAAATGCAAGCGAAATTAGAGATTTTGCTATCAAAGGAGCAAATATTGTATCACAACACCCGTTTTATCCAAATTATTTAATCACAGAAATCGAAACGTACAGAGGATGCCCAAGATCTATAGTTGGTGGTTGTTCTTTTTGCAGCGAACCAAGTAAAGGCCTTCCTGATTTTAGACCCATTAACGACATTGTAGAAGAGATTAAAGCATTGTATAAAAACGGCGTACTTCATTTCCGTCTTGGCAATCAACCTTGTATCTTTTCGTATATGTCAAAGGATGCAGGAAAAAAAGAATTCCCGCAACCAAATCCTAAGGCCTTAGAAAACCTATTTAAATCCATTAGAACCGTAGCCCCTGATTTAAAAACCCTCCATATTGACAATGCAAATCCTGGGGTTATAGCTCGTTACCCAGAAGAATCCAAAGCTATTGCAAAAACAATTGTAAAATACCATACATCTGGTGATGTTGCAGCTCTGGGTATAGAAAGCGTTGATCCTATCGTAATTAAGAAAAACAACCTCAAAGCAACTGCGGAAGAAGCATTGAGTGCAATTAATCTTCTAAACGAAGTTGGTTCAAAAAGAGGAAACAACGGAATGCCAGAATTATTACCTGGTCTAAACTTTGTTTTTGGACTTGATGGTGAAACAAAAAAAACCTTTCAGTTAAATTACGAATTCCTAAAAAACGTGCTTGACCAAAATCTTTTACTACGTCGTATTAACCTGCGTCAGATAATACCGATCCCAGGTACAAAGATGTATAAGATTGGTACTAAAATAATATCAAAAAATAAGTACGAGTTTCAAAGATTCAAAAGAAAAGTTAGAAGAGAAATCGAACAACAAATGTTAAAAAATCTTTTACCACAAGGTACTGTTTTAAAGGATGTGTATACAGAAAAATACGAAGGAAAATTAACGTTTGGAAGACAATTAGGAACCTATCCATTATTAATTGGAATACCAGGTGTTTATCCTTTAAATCAGTTTTATGATGTAAAAGTAATAGATTATGGTTACAGGTCAATAACTGCTTTACCTTATCCAATAGATATTAACACAGCACCAAGACAAACAATAGAAGCAATACCAGGAATAGGAAAGAAAAGAGCTGTAAGAATACTTTTAAAAAGACCTTTTAAAGATGAAAAACAGTTGATAAGTGCTTTAGACGGTCAAGAAATATCTGAAGAAATCAAAAAATATGTAATAATAAAAAACTAAAAAATATACAATGACAGCTGCATTTGCAGCTGTCCTATTTATTATCTATTTTTTTGACTTCACTTTATTTTTATGTTGGAATTGCGTCTGTTATATAAATTGTTGTGGTTGGTGGTGTAACATCTGAAGGAACTAAACTGAACGTTGTTGTTTTCGTTGCTTCTATATTTCCAAAGGAATCAACTGCATAATATTGTACTGTATAGTTTCCTAGTATATTTAGATCAAACGATACACTACAAGGATCAGTTGTGGTAATATATTGTTGCCATCCTGGTGGTTGATATGTGGGGTTTGTACATGTAATGCTATAGTTGATATATTCAACATAGGATTGACTATCAGTTGCTGTCAAAGTCACTCGTACCATATCATGGAAGGGACTTCCTTCGTACTCGTCAGCAACTATAGCTGGTCCAGTGCTTAGTAAAAAGACTACTGCGACAACAGCGAAAATTGCTGTGCTTGCTCCAATTTTTTTCATATTTTTCTTTTTTTCAATTTTTTCCATTTTATATCACTTCTATATTTCCTCTATCAAAATTTCAGTAACTGGAGGAATCGTATCAATTAATGAAAAATTAGCAGTGACAAATTTATCACTGTCAATTGTAATCGTAGCAGGATTTATGCTACCAGATAAACCACCACTCCAATGATCAAAAATCCATCCTATACCTGGGTTTGCCATTAATTCTACGATTGTTCCATATGTGTATGTTGGTTGGTCTGGGTTTTTTGTAACTGTACCATCGCCGTCTATGTTTACTGTGAGTGTGTATTCGCATAGTATGAAGTGTGCTGTTACGATTTTGTTGCTGTTCATTGTGATTGTTTCTGGGTTGTCATTTCCTGTTAGGTCTCCGCTCCAGTGATCAAAACTCCAACCCAGATCAGCGATTGCAATTAATTCCACAGGTGTTCCATATGTATATGTAGATTGATTCGGATTTTTTGTAACAGATCCATCACCATCATTGTTTATATTAAGCGAGTATTGGTCTTGTGTAAATACTGCTGTAACTATTTTATTGCTGTCAATTGTTATTGTAGTAGGATTTAAACTACCAGATAAATCCCCGCTCCAATGATCAAAAGTCCAACCAGGGTCTACAACAGCAGTTAAAACCACATCAGAACCATAACCATAAGTAACTTGATCAGGATCTTTAGTTACACTTCCACTACCTTCGGAATTAGTCGTTAGCAAATATTGGTTTTGAGTAAACTCTGCTGTTACTGTTTTATTACCATCCATTATAAGGGTTTCAGGTGAATTTGTACCAGATAAATCACCACCCCAACCAACAAAAGTTGAACCTACAGAAGCGTTTGCCCATACAGTAACTAAATCACCTGGATTATATGAACCAGCGGGTGTGAATGCAACTGTCCCTGTACCAGTTCCAGCGGTGGAAACTGTTAGTAAATATTGATCAACTATTGGCAAATTATGTAAAATTTTCAAATTCACTATCTTATGATCAAAAACTAGTTTCCCTTTTGCAAGAAAACCTGTAAGTGAACCTAATGTAAAAATATGGATAGTTACATTTTCTGAGGATAAATTAGTTACATATTGAAGTGGTATCTCTATGAATTTTTCTCCTGCAGAAACAAGGTTAAATCTGTCTATAACCCATATTAATCTGTTAAGTATTAGATCTCGATAAAGAATGTTAGATTCTTCAGATCCCCTATTTTCTCGCGATATTAAAACTAAAGTTGTAAGATATCGACCGAAAGCATAACTATTATTAAAATTACCTAAAACTTCAATATCTATTCTTAAAGTATAATTAACCTGATAAGTATCACGATTTATAGATGTTACATTAAATTTAAAAACATCGTTGCTAGAGAGATTTATTAAGGGAAATGCTGCACCTAGATATTCATCAGTAATTTCAACAAGAATAGATCCATTTAGTTTTACATTGTTATCCTCATTTACATTTGCTTTTATAGAACTAGTTCTAATACTAACTGTAAAAGATGATGATAGAATCATCAATATCACTGAAAGGATAGTTATAGTCCTCTGTATTGTCTTCATTGCACACCTTTGAATTTTTATCACATTTTTATTTAGATATGAATATAATATTATCATTATTATTATATAAAGTTTGTTATATAAATATAAAAAAACCACTTTTTCCTCCTTAAATGCTTTATTTGACAAGTGTTATCCATAATCTTTAATTTTGAAAAATTCTCTATAGAGAGGAACTAATAAAAAAGAAAGTATGATACAGGTAATGGAATGAAAGAAAAAAATTACAATCTACTAGAGAAGAAAATCGATTACCATTTCAAAAATAAGGAGTTACTAAAGAATGCGCTAACACATAAAACATACGCTTTCGAGTCAAGCACTCCAATAGAATATAACGAGCGTTTGGAACTATTAGGTGATAGTATACTAGGTTTTGTTACAGCTGAGCAACTCTATAAAACTAATAAATATTTTTCAGAAGGAGAGCTCACAAGAAGACGATCAACTCTTATAAATAACAGTTTTCTTGCAAAAAAAGCAAAAGAACTAGAGCTTGGGAAATTTTTATTATTTGGAATAGGAGAAAAAAAACAAAATGGGGATCAAAACCCTACAAATCTTGCAAATGCCTTAGAAGCGTTAATTGGAGCAATATATCTAGATTCAGATATCGATAACGTTCGGACATTTATTTTAAACAATATTTACATTAAAGATTTTCAATTCTAAATAATCATATAATAACATCTTCATTTTTTCTTTTTAAGAAAAGGCATACCGGTTTTTGGGTTTATACCAAGAGTGTAATCATTGGGTTTATCACAGGGTATTCCATGTTCTGGTATTTTTTTACTGAAAAAATAAATATTTTGAGTTTTTCCGCTTCTTAGTTTTACATCTATAGTATATAAAGTATATTCGCCATGACGATATACGTGTTCTTTTCTTTTAGGAAAAATTGAATTAGTACTTTTATTAAAATAAGTCTTTACATATGACATATTAAGATACATAATGAGAATTACATAGAAAACAAAATATAGGTATCGCTCAAAAATTTTCCATCTAAAATAATAAATCATTGCTAATGCTCCTAACGAAGATAGAAATAAATAAAAAATTGCATACAAACGTGCCCAGTTTTTAGCCTTATAAAAACCAATTGTTACAGCATATAAAAGAACTATTGTCAAAATGACATCTATCCAAAATAATATTGTTAAAGTTGAGAAACTTAAAAACCAAGAATACGAAACTTCGCTAGTATATAGTGGATATATTAATTGTGAAACATAATAATATATAATGAAAAGAACTATTACTCCTACAAATAACTTTATTCCTACTAGTATATTCCTAATTTTTTCCATTTATATTTCTCCTTTATACAAAACATAATATAATGATGTAATTTATATTTTTCTTAATTTGTAATCAAAAAAAAAATTACAACGGCTCATTGATTATTTCAATATTGCATGAAAGGCGTTTCAACTAGCAAAACAAAAATTTTATAATGATAAAATAAGATGAAACAACCAAAATGGAAAAACCACAAATATAACATCACCGTCAACGGAAATCTTTAAATAACTTAAGCCACATATATTAAATTAACAGTCGTTAATAAGGGGGTAATAAGTTGAGGAAAATATTGCCACTTTTAGTGGCAGGAATTTTAGTCCTAGGTGGACTTGGCGCTGTTGCTACACATAATCAAGAAAACGATTTAAAAACATTATCATCAGTTACTTTTTCACAACCAGTAATTAAAAGTGAAGAGGAATTTGTCACAATTAGTATAGATGAAGCTAATTCGTTTATTATGGAACAAGGAAAACCAATGCTTCCATGCTATGAGCAGACATTTACATTTCCATTTAAAACTAATATTAAAAGCGTAATATGTACACCAACTAACATTCAAACACAAACTATTTCAAAGGATGTAATACCAACTCCAAAAGCAGTAGTTTTAGGTCAAACTGTTCCTATAAGCCAAGATAGTTCTATTAATTATGGAACAGAACCATATCCTTCAAAATGGTTTGATTATAGTCTTGGAGGGGGAAGTTACAATGGTGAGTTAAGTGTAATTTTAAAAGTCCAAATTAATCCAGTAAAATATTATCCAGTAGAAAAAAAGATTGAATGGGCAAAAGATGTAAACATAGCAATTGAATATGAGCCTTCAAATGAGCAACCAACATATCGTGAAGAATATCAACTTATTGTCATTGGTCCAGATGAATTTAGTGATGAACTTGCACCATTAATAACACATAAAATCGGTAGAGGGGTTTCAGCAAAATTTGTTGGTTTAAACGAAATTTATACTGGTACTGGTAGAGATAACCAGGAGAAAATAAAATACTTCATTAAAGATGCAATTGAAAGTTGGGCTACAGGTAATGTTCTCTTAGTGGGAAGTAACTCGAAGTTACCAACAAGAATTACACATGTTTTAGTTGATTATCCGCCTAACCCTATTGATGATGAAGAATTTGTAAGCGATCTATATTATGCAGATATCTATAACGCTACAGGTGCTTTTTGCGATTGGGATTTCAATGGTAATAACGTTTTTGGGGAATATGCCTGGGATAGTGGTTGCAGCAAAAATTGTGATAAGGTTGATTTGTATCCGGATGTCTATCTTGGAAGACTTGCATGTAGAAATGGAGGTGAAGTAACCACATGCGTAAATAAAATTATAGACTATGAATATATTCAAGCATATCAAACTAGTTGGTTTAAAAATCTTGTAGTTGTTGGTGGAGATTCATTTCCTGACGAGGATGGTGATATCAACGAGGGTGAATTAATTAACCAAAAAGTAATCGATATGATGACTGGTTTTATTGCTGATAAACAATGGGTGTCAAACGGAAAATTAACAAGTTGGGTACCAACAGGTCTTGTAAATCTTAAAAATGCAATTAACGGCGGTTGTGGTTTCGTTGACTTCTCTGGACATGGTAACGCTGAGACTTGGGCTACACATCCACATTTAGATTTCGGTACTTGGGTACCAACCCCGCATAGTGGGTTTTATAACACAGATGTTGTAACACTTACAAATGGTAATAAATTACCAATTGTGACAGTAGAAGCATGTCACACAAGTGAATTCAATGCAAATCAAAATTGTTTCAATTGGGCATTTATGTATATTCAAAATGGTGGAGCTATTGGTACTTTTGGAGCAACTGGATTTGGCTGGGGTTACACAGGAAATTATGTGGATAATGGATTGATTGGAAAAATTGGTTTAGATACATTCAGAGCATATGTATATGATGACTCAGCAACATTAGGGGAAATGTGGGCTAAAGCTCTCACTAGATCTATAAAAACAAATGGGGATGGTGGTGAATATAAAACAGTTGAAGAATGGCAAATATTTGGCGACCCAACATTGCAATTAGCACCAGAATCAGGAGCACCTTTAAAACCAGCTATACCAAGTGGTCCAACATCTGGAGTACCAGGTACTGAGTATTCATTTACTACTTCAACTACTGACCCTGAAGGTGACAAGATTTCTTACTTGTTTGATTGGGGCGACGATACCACCAGTGGTTGGATTGGACCATATAATAGTGGAACAACAGTATCAGCAAAAAAAACCTGGTCTAGTAAAGGCACTTATCAAATTAAGGTAGTTGCAAAGGATACACATGGTAAACTGAGCAGTTGGTCAGATCCACTAACAATGTCTATAACTAAAAATAAAAACAGAGCAATCGATACACCATTCCTGCAATTCTTACAAAATTTCCTGCAAGATCATCCAAATCTATTCCAAATACTACAACAAGTAAATCAAAGATTAGGACTATAATAATTATTAGTCCAAAGTCTCTTTTTTTCTTTTTTTTATTATTTTGAAAATGTAATTAGATGTAAAAATAGGATATTATTTATTATTCATAATTCTATATTAAAAATATATAATAACTAGTACTGTTATATATATATTATTTAGTGAATTGTATATTTGCCGATGGTTTAAAGGGATGCTGTGGAGGTGCTTCCCTTTAATACCTCCTATTGTACCCTGTTTTTAAGTTGTAATTCTTAGTACGTAGGTTGAAAAGAAATTAGTAAAAAGCAAAGTTAAAATTCTTACAATTATTAAAATTAAAGTTTAAATCTAATAATGTGATTATGCTTACATTAAAATTGTATCTATAGGGAGGAAAAATAAGATGAAAAATAAAATAGTAGGAATTTTTATATTTATAATATTGACAGCGAGTACTGTTTGTTCAATGTCAGGGACTATGAGTTCTAATAATAAAATTAATAGACAGGATATCTTTGGAAACAGAACTCCTGAAATACTTTGGTGGTATGATTTGGATGCTCCTTCTTTTGGATCAGCAGCAGTCGATGATATTGATAGAGATGGTAGTCTTGAGATTGTTTTTGGGACGTATTTTAATGATGAACATATTTATGCTTTAAATGCAGAGAGCGGTTCACTTCTTTGGAAGTATAATACCGGTGGTTGTAATGATGCTTCACCAGCTATTGCAGATGTTGATTTAGATGGTGAATTAGAGGTTATAGTCCCTGCTTCTTCTCCTTATAAAGTGTATTGTTTCAATGGATCCACTGGACAGGTAAAATGGTCAAAATCTACAGGTTATCCAAACTGTATTGATTCGCCACCTGCAGTAGCTGATGTCGATAATGATGATAAACCTGAAATAATACTAGGTACTTTCTATGGATATGTTTTTTGTTTTAATGGCGAGGATGGCAGTATATGTTGGCAGAAGAATTTTGGAACCAATAGTTATATTCAATCTGAACCTAATGTTCTTGACTTAGACGGCAATGGGCAATTGGATGTAGTTGTTGCTCAATATAGCGGCGACTGCTGGATTTATGCACTAAGAGGAGATGATGGTTCTACTCTCTGGTTTTCTGACCAACCTCAGGATTCTATGTATCACGGAGGCTCCTTTGCTGATATTGACGAGGATGGAAAACCTGAGATTGCAATTGGCTGCTATGATAGCCATGTTTATGTAGTAAATGGTGAAGATGGCAGTCCTTTATGGAATTATTCAGCATCTTATTACACCGCTGCACCAACATCCATTGCAGATCTAAATAATGATGGACATCTTGAGATAGTTTTTACTTCATACAATAAGCTAGGAATATTATCCAATACAGGAGGTTTACTTTGGAGTTATTCCACTGGTGGTTCTATATTTCGTGGGGCATCAATTGCAGATGTAGATGGTGATGATGTCCTTGATATTGCATTTGGTGCAAGCGATGGCATTTTAAGAGTTCTAAAAGGTGATGATGGTCAGGTTATATGGACCTATAAGTTACAAGCCCATTATGGTAAGACCTATGAAATCGATCATGCACCAGTCATTGCAGATTTTAATAATGATGGAAAATTGGATATTTTTATTGTAGGAGGCTATGGAACTTCATCGCCATCAACTAATAACCATGGACGTGCCTATGTTCTTTCAGCTGGAGAAGGTACTGGTCCAGGTTGGCCGATGTTTAGACATGACCTTAGTCATAGTGCTTGTTTTATTAACAATAAACCACCATCTGCACCGTTGGTATCTGGATATGATGAGGGAATTGTTGGAGAAGAATACAATTATACATTTATATCAACAGATCCTGAAGAAGATGATGTATACTATTACATAGATTGGAATGATAATTCATTTGAAGAATGGATTGGACCATTTAGTTCTGGGAAGGTAATAACTATTGGTCATATATGGACGATAAATGGAACGTATGCCGTTAAGGCAAAAGCAAGGGATATTAATAATGCTGAAGGTGAATGGTCAGATCTATTTTTAGTAACTATAATTAAAAATCAACCTCCGGGAATACCAAAAATAATTGGTCCAAATAGTGGAAAACCTAACACAGTATATGATTTTGATTTTAATGCAGTGGATCCTGACGGGGATGAAGTAAAATACATTATTGACTGGGGTGATGGTAACACTGATACAACTAATCTTAATCCATCTGGTACAGATGTGACTGTATCTCATTCCTGGAACTCTAAAGGAACATATGTTATTAAAGTAAAATCTAAAGATATTCATGATGCAGAAAGCGATTGGTCACCTCCCGAGATAATACTTATTACTAAAAATAAAAACAGAGCAATAAACACCACATTCTTACAGTTCCTTAAAAACTTCCTAGAGAATCATCAAAATCTATTTCTAATACATTAAAAACTGTTACATTAAGTAGGACTACAATTAAATTTTAGTCCAAAATCTCTTTTTTAACATTCAAATTATTGTATCTGTAAAAAATTATATATAATAGGAAATATACAATATTATATTAGGGGTCTAGACCGGAAGTAAATATGAATTTTTAGGTTACCCTACTATTTTCATATCTTTTCTTCCTCCCTCTAAATTACTAGACCCCTAAATATTTATTTTTGTATGATAAAAATATAATTGTTTTTCTAGATGGATACCAAAGCATTTTATTTATGCAAGAATATGATACCAGCTATTAATGAAATAGTTGTTTTCTGATAGATATCTTTAAATTTTATTATTATGTTATATATTTATAAATTTTCTTTTCCCGAGGTAAAGGAAAAATGAAATATAGTTTGTTTAAAAAAGGCTTTGTTATCATTATAGCAGTCATGTTTTTTGAAATTACCATTGTACAAAGCATAAGTGGAAATACATTAAAATTAAATAGTTTAGATGAAAGAAAAAATGAGTTGAATGATAAATATATCAACTCATACAATTCAAAAATTGATCCTAATGAGCCCTTTACCATGAAAGATAGTATGTACATAACTACTAATGAATTTGGCCGGTATGATTATACTTATATAAATCCCTATTCAAGTTATAGTTGTTCTGATAGTTCCCAAAATTTAAGATTTAAAAAAATAGAGCAATCATATAGGGTTAGCACCACTGAAAAATTAGACAATAACTTTGGTATAAAAAATATAGTAATTTCTGGAGAATCAATTTCTGATACTTTTAACAAAAACATAATAAAATCATCAAAAATTTATTTTGGAAACATTTTTTATGTTGGAGGCTCTGGTCCAAACAATTACACAAGTATTCAAGATGCAATAGATAAAGCTAGTGATGGAGACACTGTTTTTGTTTATAATAATTCTTCCCCTTATTATGAGAATTTAATCATAGATAAATCAATACAGGTGATAGGAGAAGACAGAGACAGTACACTTATAAATGGTACTAAACTTAATAGATATCTAGATACTGTTAACATAACAGCAGATAATGTATACATCAATGGATTTAGCATAAACGATAACCCAGGATATTATTATCAGGCTGCTATTTTGATTGTTGGGAATTACGCTAAAGTATCCAATTGCAAAATCTATAATAATAATTGGATTGGAATTTCAATGCTTGGTTCATCTTATTCTCAAATATATGATTGTGAACTCTATTACAATCTTATGGCTATCCACCTAATTGATTCAAATGAAAATGAAATTATAAATTGTTTGTGTTATAAAAATGGTGATGATATCCTTCTTTTTAAAAACGCACATAATAATCAAATCGTAAACTGTACTTGTATTGGAAATGGTTTTAGTGGAATCCATGTTCAGCAATCATCAGGTAACCAAATTATGAATTGTACAGTATACAATGGTTATGAGGGTATCGGTTTAGCATCTGCTCCAAATACAGCAATGCAAGGAAATATCCTAAACAATAATTATGAAAATTTTGGTATTGGATCATCGTCTTTATCTGATTTTTATTGCGATATAGATACCTCAAACAAAATCAATGGTAAACCAATTTATTATTTGATTGGCCACAATAATGAACAGATACCTAATGATGCTGCTTTTATCGGGTTAATCTCCTGTATAAATATTTTAGTAAAAAATCTAGAGATAAGTAATAATTTTCAGGGTATTGTATGTGCTGGTACTTCAAATTGCATTATAGAAAATTGTAATTTCCGAAACAACGGTGGTCACGGAGTTTTTTTTATTTCTTCTTCTGATAATACAATAATAAACTGTTCTTTTAGAAATAGCTTCTTTAGTGGTATCTATTTAAATAACATATCAAATAGCAACATCATCTCAAACAATACCTTCTCAGATATCCAGGTTTGTGGTATATGGGCTGACGAGTCTAAAAATAACAATCTTTTTGACAATTTGATTAGTAATTGTTTAAAAGGAATGTACTTGGATAACTCAGGAAATAATCTTTTAAGAGACAA
>Ga0315285_10003160_pt1 | contig 17239 bp, 10 predicted proteins | sample YL17G09_36_MG_FD_203698 | JGI IMG/M metagenome (GOLD analysis project Ga0315285, IMG submission 203698) | Sediment microbial communities from Yellowstone Lake, YNP, Wyoming, USA - YL17G09_36 | ecosystem: Environmental > Aquatic > Freshwater > Lake > Sediment | place: USA: Wyoming | collected... | reverse complement strand
AGGTTTGTCCGCTCACATACCCCAGCCCAAGTGTGAGACTGCGGAATCGACGATAGGAGGCAAAAACAAAAGAAGAAGAAAGATGATTTGGAAGAAGCCGCGAGGGCCTCTTCACATAGAGGTTTGGTGCGTCCTCCCGTAAAAGAAACGCCAATTCTATCAAGGCCCAATAGGATTTAGCCAGTATCGTTTTGCCGGGTCCGGTTGGGCCCACTCTATGCTCAAGCCAGACAATTATTCTCGAATTTCAATTCAAACGGGTTTCCCCGTTATAGCTGGCTAGTGCTCAAAGACACTGTTGTATGCGTCATTGACACGAGCGTATGCAAGGTCAGCTCTGGCGCGGCAATAGTACCGCTCCGTCGTAACTACCGATGCGTGCCTCATGCTACGAGATACCTGCTCGATGGATACGCCGCTGTCGAGGGCTATCTGCCCTCCTGTGGCCCTGAAGTCCTTCCACTTGAAGGATATGCCCGTCTTAGCGATGACGACCTTCCTGAGCCTTCCGAACGCCTGCTGCGTGTAGACGTTCACGCCCTTAGTCGAGATGGCGGGGACCAGGGGCGGGACGTCCCCGATCCCCCTCGACTTAAGCATCTTCTGCCTCTCTACGAGGTACTCCAGGACGTACGGCCTCAGCACATCCGGGATCGGCAGGCGCGCTTCCTCGCCGTAGATTCCCTTGCCCTTCGGATTGGCCACCAGGAAGTTCCACTTTCTCGTGTCCAAGTCCTTCAGGGAGGCTTTCTGGAGCTCCCCTGGCCTTAGCCTCAGGAAGGTCATCATGGCCACGGAGAAGCGGGTCACCGCCCCCTTCCAGCCTCCGACGTCCCTCGCTCCTTCAAGGATGCGCTTGACCTCTCCTGCTTCAAGGGCGAAGAGGTCCTTGTGGTCCGCACCAATCACGAGCTTGCCCTTGGTCTTCGCGCCTTCCAGCCCTGGCTTGCACAGCCTGGGCTTGAAGTCGTAGTGCGTGAAGAAGTCCTGGAACTGGGGGTTCCACTGGGAGTCGGAGGATCTGAGAGCCCTCTTCAGCACCACGTTCTTCGTGTTGTCGTAGAGGATCGACTTGGTGTACCCTCCGAAGTAGTCGAAGGCGTCCATGTGGCACGAGATGAATGTGGGTGTCTTGGCATCCGTCGTGAACCTGACGAAGCGCATCCTGGAATAGCCCAGCACCATCGCGAACGCCCAGAGGCGCTGCCTGATGTACGGCTTGAAAGGCTCGAGCTTGCTCTCGCAGGTTCTGGACCTCACATATGCGGGAGGGACGTCGGTTTGGACGTACTTCCTGACCGTGTTTCTGGACAGTCCTTCTTTGGCGATCTGGCTTATCGACACGCCCTGCCTGTATCGTTCTCTCATCTCTGACCACTCCGCTTCCGTCCTCATGTCCAGCCCCCAGTCGATTGGGGACCTGATGGGGCTGGTCAACATTAGACCGCCGGAAGTGGTCAGTCTTCAACCGCCATTGACACTCGGGGGCTTCTTATGACCAATACCGACCTTAAGAGTAAGATGGAGAGGTACTTCCAAAGAATGGGGAAGTCTCCTTCACATAGGTGACAGCTGGGCGAAAGCGGTCAAATGAGAAACGAATGCCATGACGGAAGCACCAAGATGCAGCTACCAAGTGTCGAAGAAAGGGAATTGAAACGGAGACATACACATCGAGCTTGGAAACATCAACGGCTATGATACCTGATATGGACTCCGGACGTTGAGAATCATGTGTCACGGCACATCGTGCGTGAAGAAGTATGCGAGGCAACAGCCTGTGTTGACAGCTTGAATGCCATCGGTACCGAAGGACTCAGCGCCCGGATAGGCCCAGATGTAGCCGTCCATAGGCATCACCACCGTTTCGATAACGTCGCCGTACAGGTCGTAGATCTCGGCGAGCACCTCTCCCCGTCTTATCAGTTCTCCCGGCTTCTTGAGGAGGCGGATGATGCCACCTCGGTTGGCGTAGATGATGCCATGGGACTTGTAGATTCCGGGCACAATAGGGAAACCTTGCTGGGGCTCTGGCTCGCCATCTATCATGTTGAAGGTCTTCATAATATTGAGAATGCCCCTGACGCCAGCGCTCGTGGAGGGCTCCGATATCCATCGACCATCTATCAGCTCCGCGAAAAGGACTGGGATCGCCTTCTTCGCGGCCAAGTTGCTGAGGGTCGGAGGCGCTTCCTCTCCAAGCGGCTCATCGGTAACAATGGTGGTTACCCCGAAGGCGCGAGCCATCCTCTCCAGCCGCTCCCTGGGCTCCGGGTTGCCCACATTGATCCACTGGTAGATCAGGGAGTCAGGTCTCGTGTTGCAGTGGATGTCGACGACCATATCCGCCTTGCTCCAGGCCTCCGTCCACAGAGCGTGCGCCAGCCTCTCAGTCGTGTTTCCCCCTGGTTTGTCCGCCCTCACTTCCCCCACGTCCAAGTTGTCAATCCATGAGCGATATAGGTGGTGCATGAAAGCAAGCGGGTTCCCCACCGGGATACCGATAACGGCGCCCCTGAGGTTCCCCGGGTCGAGTTCCTCCCTCATGACCCTACGGATTACCTCGATGCCTTGAATCTCGACTCCGTGCTCGGTCGATATGAGGAGGAGAGTCGGTCCCTCCTCGGCGCCGTTCATCACTAGGACGGGTATGTCTACAGCTACTGTGTTGACGAGCTCGACGCCTTTGATGACTCCCTTCCTTAGCTCTCCTCTCTCTGCGACAGCATCTCCCACTTTGAGTTTCTCAGGCATCATATCAACCCCCATTCAAGATACGTTGTTGTAACTGTCACCGCCGGCTGTAAGATGACAAACCCTATTTAGCCTTGCCTGCCTCCTTTGCATGACCGTCAACTTGGTGGACTGAATGATGCAGAGCCACAGCTGACGTCTTGAGGGACCAATCCCATCTGGGATGTTGGAACCCACCTTTGACAGTTCGTCGAGCCAGATAATCCGTCGACAGGTTCAAAACGTCCTGATTCGATGCATTCTCGGGATGCACTTTGAGAACCTCTCCTAGGAACAAGGATTCTGGAGAGGGGGGAGTCGCGGGCGAAACCGCTCGAGGACATAAAGGAGGTCGAAACCCATGACAAGGTATTCCAAGAGGTCCTGGAGTGCGAGAAGGACCTGTCTCTACGTGTCGTCCTGTTCTGGCACAAGAGGCTCTTCATTGGGATGAAACCCGACATAGCCAGGAAGATCAGAACGCATCAGGTCGCCATCTCGGGGAGTCGATTCATGCCTCCCAGCCCCGTCGAGGTTCAGCCGTTGTTGAGGGAGTTCTTCAGATGGTACGACCGGAACAAGTCCTCGCTCCATCCAGTCGAGCTCGCCGCAGCCGGCCCTGGCCGGTTTCGGAGTGTCTGCAACAGTGCTGGTCCTGGGTCATTCACAGGTATCTAGTTTCGAATGAGGCATCGCCCCGATTGGAGGAGGTGCTAAGTTGACAGTCGCCAAATCTGGTCAGCACAGTTCATATAGTGTCTAGGCGTTTCACCCGGCAACGACTGGGGGACGAAGCTTGTCAACATCAAGAATAGTACGAATGTCAGCTATGCTCATGGTCGTATCTCTATGTATCTCCGCTGTGCCTGCGATCGTCGGCGTGGCCCTATCAGGGGACGCCTCGGCCGCGGCGCAGACGAATTACGTAAGGGTCGGCATGATGGAGGACATCATCAACTGGAACCCGCTGACCATCGATAGGACAAAGGATTATATCGCGTGCTATTTGATCCACAGCGTGTTGCTCCAGTACGACCAAGACCGGGAGTCCGTGATGAACGACCTCGCGACTGGGTATTACCAGATTGTGCACCCTGCGGGGAACATGAGCACGATCATCAACATAACCTCCAACGCGTACTTCAGGAACAAGATGAACCCGACGGACACATCACACCCGCTAACCGCGGTGGATGTCAAGTACACGTTCGACCTGATCAAGTCCAATCCGGGCGGTTCGTGGGACTACTTCCTGGACAACTTCACAGGCGTGTATGTCACCGGGACTTACCAGATCAAGATTGACACGGACTTCCCGAAGGCCTCGCTGATCGACGATCTTGTCTGGATCCCGATCCTTCCCAAGTACCTCTGGGAAACCGTGAACCCGCCCCTAGTGCTGAGGGGCAAGGACCCGGCCTGGCTCGTCGGCAGCGGGCCATTCTACTACGACGACTCGGCCCAGGGCTCGTGGTACAAGTTCACGAAGGCGCCGAACTACCACGCCTCGGTTGACTTCCCGCTGGACCACCCGGAGGGAGACAGGGTGATCGACATCGATGGCCTGCTGTACACGGTCTACACTGAGCCCGTGGCCCTCACGATGGCCATGAACGACGGGGTCGAGGACTGCATCGAGCTCCGGGGCGAGCCCAACCTGTTCCTCAACACGCTTGGCGTCGATCCCGCGGTGAACATCATCAAGCAGGTGATCACGGAGAAAGCGATCACCGACATCGCCATCAACGCCATCCCGATGGAGTTCAGGAAGCCCAACTATGCCACGGGCAACCCGCTCCTACTCGACCCGATCGTCCGGAAGGCGATTGGCATGACGCTGAACAAAGACTACATCGTGAACACGATCTTGTTCGGGCTGCCGAGAAGGGCGGACTCGGTGCTCGACCCGAGCGTCTGGCACAAGGACATCCAGAATGAGCTTCCATACAGCCCGGCCTGGGCCAGGGAGAACCTGACCGCGAACGGGTACGCCGACCTCGACAGCGACGGATATCTCGAGGCGACCGCAGCCGCGTACCCTGTTCAGATGGGCTGGGCCGACTCCGGTGCGAAGCTGTCGTTCAGGCTCGAGGCGCCCGACATTGACCCGAGCTACGAGGCCATCGGGCTCGCCTGGGTAAGCTGGGCACGCGACGCGGGCATCCAGTTCAACTACGCCACCAGATCGGAGACCGTCATGATCAATAGCGCCTGGTACAAGGCCGACTACGACCTCTGGGTGTGGTATTGGGAATGGTGGGGCCCTGAGCCGCTGAAGAACCTCTCTCCGTGGCTCACCGCGGAGATCCACGCAGGCGGCTGGAACTGCCAGATGCCGATGGGGCCGTGGTGGGTCTGGGACCCGGTGAGTAAGACCGGGTACTCCGCCTACGACGAGAACTTCACGGTGGCCATGAAGACCCTCGACAGGGACGAGAGGAAGGTCATCGTCGACAAGCTGCAGCAGTGGATCTACGATTCATGGTCCGAGTTCCCGCCGGTATACCCGGCGGGCCTGTACGCTTACACGGATGAGCGGTTCGTCGGCTGGGGCGACTGGACACAGCACATCGGAAGAGCGTTCACATCCGACCTGCTGTGGACCTGGTTCGACCTCGTTCCCGCCGGCGGGAACCAGATGCCGGAGTTCCAGACGCCCCTCCAGGACACATACCAAGTGATCATCAACGAGGAGGCGACCTTCGTCGTCGAAGTCTGGGACCCCGAGGCCGACCCGCTGACGGTCAACTGGACATTCGGGGACAGCGGCACTGCCCAGAACACGAGTTCTGGCTCGGCTTCCGCCGTGAGGTTCGTGCAGAAGCACACCTACACCGCGTTAGCGCCTGCAGGGATCGAGATGCGCGTGACGGCCTGGGACGGCACGTCCGGCAATACGGCCACGAGCCGAGCGACGGTCTATGTCGTCTCTTACCCTGACACCGTCCCGAGCCTGGTGACGGCGATCAGCCACGACCCGCCGTTCGAGGCGTATGTGGACGAAGTCGTCACCTGGAGCGTAGGGGCGATGGACAGCGAGTCCGGAGGCCCGACGGGCTTCGGCCTGCAGTTCACATGGGTCTGGGACGACGGAACGACGACGGTCTCTAGACATCAGCCGATCACGAACGACACCATGGTGACGGACACGCAGACGCACAGCTGGTTCATCGCGGGCTACTACTATGTGGAGCTGTTCGTCTGGGACGGCTCCTCAGAGCCGGACCACAACGTCTCGATGGGCGTGGTGGAGTACTTCGTGAAGGAGAACCAGCCGCCCGAGGAGCCCGTGATCTCGTCGATCACGACGAACGAGGATGTATGGACCGAGTGCGTCGCGAGCAGCAGCGACCTAGACGGGGACGCGCTGAGGTTCACCTGGGACTGGGGCGACGGCACCTACAACGTGACGAACGAGGCGTCGCCGAGCCCGGACGCGACGGTCGAGTCGAAGCCGATGCACCAGTGGGCGTCCGTGGGCGACTACACCGTGACCGTTTGGGTGGATGATCTGACGGGCGAGGCCGGGCACAACGTGAGCGCGTCTATCACCGCGCATGTCCTGGCTACGGGCGCGCCCGTGCCACCCTCGTCTCTCTCGCTGATGATCTCGCCTTCGCCCGCACTCGTGGGCGTGACGGTGACGTTCAACGCGAGCGCGGTCGACATGAACGCTGACGGGCTGACGTTCATGATCGACTTCGGCGATGGGAACATGTCCGTGGCGACGACTGCGGGCGGCGTGACGACGAGGCAGTATGTCTCGCCGGCGTTCACGCACGCGTACGAGGCCGCGGATGTGTACACCGTGAGGCTGTATGTCGACGACGGCACGGTCGGGCACAACGTGACAATCTCGCAGACGCTGACGGTGTCGGAGAACGTTCCGCCTACCATCTCGCTGCCTTCCACGCTGACGGCGAGGTACAACAGGACGTTCACCGTGACGCTGACTGCTACCGACGCTGACGGCGACGCGCTGAGCGTGTGGCTCGACTGGGGCGACTCGACGGCCATGACGGCCGCGGTGCCAGGAACGACCGCGAACAGCTATGTCGCGACGCACGTGTACGAGGTCGGGGGCAGCATGACGCTGACGGTGTACGCTGACGACGGGACCGAACTCGAGGGGCACAACGTGAGCGCCACGCGGACGGTGACGATCAGCGAGAACCTGAAGCCGACGATCGTGAGTGTCGCGAAGTGGCCCGCCGGGCCGTACGAGCCTGGAGCGACTGTCGCGTTCATCATCGTGGTGAAGGACTACGAGGGCGACAATGTGAACATCACGGTGAACTTCGGCGACGGTTCGGCGCCTTTCGTGGACTGCTTCAGGCCGACTGCGAACACGAACACCGAGAGGAACATCACGCATGTGTACGCTGAGGGCCGGTCGACGCCCTACACCGTGACGGTGACAGTCGACGACGGCATGATGCAGTTCCACTCGGTGAAGACGTGGAGCAGCCAGACGACGACCGTGACTGTGACGCCTCCGCCGAGCGAAGGTGGCGGGATCGGCGCTGCGGTGCTAGTGGGAATCGCCATCCTCGTGATTGTGGTACTTGCGGTGATTGCGATGCTGATGAAGCGGAAGAAGGGCGCTGGAGAGGGCGGAGCCGAGGGCGGCATGAAGGGGATGACGCCGCCGCAGTGAGGTCGGGGGAGCTGGCGCGAAACCACACAAAACCCCTTCCCATCATTTCATGACTTTCGCGGTCGTGGACAACAACCAGCGCTAGACGAGAAGATTGAAAACCGATGCGATAATCGGCATCTGGACGGTGTTAACTTAGCCTCCTTCCGACGTATCCTGACGAAGCGCGTGATCAACGCGTTCATCACCATCATCATGATAATGCTGCTCAATTTCGCTCTCTTCCGGGTAATGCCTGGAGATCCCGCCCAGCTCATGACCAACAGGGACCCGCACACATCCGACGCGGTCTACTGGCGCAATGTAGAGCTGATGGGGCTCAACGACAGCCTGCCCGAGCAGCTGCTGAAGTACTTCTACATGACCTTCACGGGCGACTGGGGGACGTCGTACCAGTATAGATGTCCAGTATTCGACGTCATGATCGGCGCCATCTCTTGGACGCTATTGCTGTTAGTCACAGCATCAGTGCTCACTTTCGTGTTCGGCATCATCCTGGGCAAGATCGCGGCGGTGCGCCGCGGGAAGGCCGCGGACCTGGCTATCACCGGTTTCGGTCTGTTCTTCTACGCGATGCCGGTATTCTGGTTCGGGATCGTGCTCCTCGTGATATTCGTGGGCGAGCTCCACTGGCTCCCGCCGGGGCAGTACATCGAACCCGGGGTCAAACCATTCCCGCTGACCTTCGCGAAGGTCATCGACATCCTCGAGCACATGGTCCTGCCGATGACCACGCTCGCCGTGGGCTCCGTCGCGGGCATCGTGCTCATCGTGCGCAACTCGCTCGTCGATGTGCTCACCGAGGAGTACATCATCACGGCCTACGCCAAGGGGCTCACGGAGAAGCAGGTGATGAAGAAGCACGCAAGCCCCAACGCGAGGCTGCCGGTCGTTACGACGATCGCGATGAACACAGCCTTCATCCTGGGCGGGGCGTTCCAGGTGGAGGTCGTGTTCAGCTACAAGGGCATCGGATGGTACACGCTCGATGCCATCTGGAAGCAGGACTACCCGATGCTGCAGTTCATATTCCTCATCGGCGGCATCGCCGTGGTGCTGGCCAACCTGATCGCAGACCTCGTCCTTGTCAAGCTGGACCCGAGGGTCACGATCACATAGGGGGCGAGGGATCGATGGAAACGACGGTTACATCTAGCAACACGCGCGACGATGCGGCGTCCGAGGGCACACCGCGCGTGCGCGGCCTCATGGCCCTTCTGGCGGTGTTGATCACCTCGCTCCTCCTCGCAGTTGCCGTGGCGGCTCCTCTCATGGGCGCCCCTGCGAAGGCACAGGCAAGCATCCTCTCGATTCAGGATCCTACACATCCGGTCGCCGATGCCGGCCCCGACTTCAGCGTGCTCGCCGGCGCCTACGCGGTGCTCAACGCTTCAGCGTCGACCGACGACGTGGGCATCGGGAGCTATGTCTGGACCTTCTTCGACGTGGAGCCGGTCACCCTCGAGGGCAAGTTCGTCAACTACAGCTTCCTCACGCCTGGCGTCTATTTCGTGACGCTGAACGTGACCGACACGGACGGCAACTGGGACACCGACGAAGTGTATGTGACGGTCAACCGGGACCGGTTCCCGCCAGTCCCAATCCCGGGCGCGAACAGGACCGTGTACCTGAAGCACGAGGTCGTGTTCAACGGGTCGAGGTCCAGGGACAACACCGGGAGGATAGTCAGCTACACCTGGAACTTCACGCACGAGGGCCGCATGGTGTATCTGTACGGCCCCGTCGTCTCGTACAAGTTCAACAAGACGGGCGTTTACATCATCACGCTCAATGTGACGGACCCGAACGGGCTCAGCGCCAACGCGACGATTGCCATCACGGTCAAGCGCGAGCCGACGTGGTTCGACGAGCACTGGCTGGGCCTGATCGTCTGGGGCACCATCATCGGGCTGTCCTCTTGGTATGTCTACCGCAAGTGGACCAGGGACCATGCGCTGGTGACCAAGACCAACATCGACAAGATGCGGCTCGAATACATCAAGATGCGCAAGACCTGGAACCTGTTCTGGAAGACCTGGATGGGCAAGGCGGGGGTCTTCATCATCCTGTTCTTCCTGTTCGTGGTGGCATACGCCACCCTGTTCATGCCGTACGACCGCTCCGCAGTTGGGGACGCGCCGCTGTCGGACCCCAGCTGGGAGCACCCCTTCGGGACGGACATGCTCGGCCGGGACGTGCTGACACGGACGGCGCACGCCACGAAGGCCTCGCTCATCGTCGGGTTCGTGGCGATGGCCATCTCGATGGGCATCGGGACCAGCGTGGGTCTGGCCTCGGGCTACTGGGGTGGATGGAGGGACGAGGTGATCATGAGGGTCAATGACGTGTTCCTCTCAATTCCCTGGCTGGTGCTCATGATCGTCATCGCAGCCATATTCCATTCACAGAACCTGACATCGGTCATCCTGGTCATAGGCCTCACGGGTTGGTCCATGACCGCCAGGATCGTCCGCTCTCAAGTGCTGGCCGTCAAGACGAGGATGTTCGTCGAGCGGGCGCGCGCCTTGGGCGCCCGGGACGCCCACATACTCAGGAGGCACATCCTGCCGAACGTCGTCCCGCTCGTGTTCGCCAACGCCATCCTCACGATCGCGTTGGCGATCTTCTCGGAGTGCACCCTGAGCTTCCTAGGGCTCGGCCCGCAGGACGTGGAGACCTGGGGGAGGATCCTAGAGGAGGCCTACAAGGCGGGTGCCATCCTGAGCGGGCAGTACGCGTTCATCATCATGCCCGGGCTGTGCATCGTGTTCGTTGTGCTCGGCTTCGCCTTCGTGGGCTATGCGATGGACGAGGTGCTGAACCCGAAGCTAAGGAGGCGGTGAGGGCACGATGTCCCATCGGCCCCCTGGTCCGGCCTGCCAGGCGGGGCAATTTTCTACGGATATTCAGAGAAATGTTGAAGCAAACCAAAGCAACAAAAATTAGCCCCTCAAATATCTCGTAGCCATTTTAAGTGTAAACTTCCTCTGAAACTATAGGTTTTGGCGGGAACGTAGTGGAACCTGATCCTAGTTCATAAAGCCAGTCTCCAGTTATCACTGCACGACTTAGTCTGGCCAAGCACACGAGACCATCTAGTTCAGATTTGATAACGTCCACTTCGTTACCCAGAAGGTCCGTTATCCTGGCGATGACTTCGCCCTTTGTTACCTTGTATGGAATCTCTAGGGGGGAATGAATCTCTGGAGTCAAAAAGCCACCATGATTAGCCCAAATGGTTTGGGCCCGTGAAAAGTACAATTGCTCAGACGGCTCCGGCTCCCCCTCAATCATTTTTAAATATTTCATCACGTTTTTGATGCCTTTTACTCCCCTTTGGACATCCTCTTCCCACACCGTTTGACCTCCTCCAATTTCTAGTGTGATTACTGGAATACCTTGCATCCCGGCATAATATGACAACAACGGCTGCTTAACCTTTATTAGTTCACTGTAAACTGGGAGCCCCGTTCCAAAAGCTCTCGCTAATTCTTCATGGATTCTACCTACCTTCGGATAAGTTTCAGGCGTATCCGATATATATATATATCGTTCTATTATCGAATCGTCTCCGCCGTGGAAATCCATTATATAATTGGTTTTCGAAAAGATCTCATTAAAGAGAAAGTGAACCAGTCTCTTTTCCCATGAACCCCACGAATTTCCTGGATAACTCAGCCATGGGTTGTCGCATATATGATGTGTCTTAAAGACGTAAGCAAGAGGATTGCACCCAGGTATTGCCACAACGGCGCCTGAGAGCTCACCAGCATCTATTTCTAAAGCAGCTCTTCGAACGATTTCAAGCCCGCATAGTTCATTGCCATGTATCCCAGAATTTAGGCACAGTATAGGTCCCGACTCTCTTCCGTTAATCAAGGTGATCGGCATGTCAAGGGGGCTATTGTCGGGCAAAGAACCAATTTTTATTTTTTTCGCAATTCTTTTTCCCGGTTCGACAGATATACCCGCAATACTCAACTTTTCGCCCATAGTTCGCCCTCATCTCGGATGCTTAAAGTCATAATGAACTGGCAATTAATAAAGATTTCGCGAGATTTGCTCTCTAGAAGCCGCGAAAGGAGATTTGCTTTCAGACAGCCTTCCTGAGAAAAGCCTCTGTGTTGAGGTGTCCCTGTGTCCCGCAGCATAACATCCATGAGGAAGAAAAGGCGATTCGAAGACGGGCATTAGAAAGCGCAGAATGAATGCTGAATCTGTACAGATTTGGGTTCCTTCGAGCCCGCCATCCGACCGCAGCGAAGAGGTCGGTTAGCAATAGATCCCGAGCCAGTTTCCGAGTCCCCGCACGTTACATTCGATGCTCCGTATTTATATCGGCAACAACTTTAGCCCGCTGAGTGAGGAATGACTATTCCGACTTCTCTGTTACGAATAGGATTTTCCCCGAAAACCTAATCGTTTTCCGAGATGTGTGTTCGCATTCGGCGTTCGTCGGCTACATGGCGGGTGAACCACAAGCATTCGAACAGACAACCCAACGAACACTTTTGATTCCGCGAATGAATCTACGTGCCGTACAGTCTTCCTGCAACGAGAACTAGCCCGGAAAAGGAAATAAGCACAACAATCAGACATAGAGCGATTCGCATGGTGAATGGTCTCCGGCTTGTCCCATTCCGGCCATGAACAACAGTGTACGCCAACAGTGCGACCGAATGTACGGGTAGCAGGAACCAGAAGACGAGATTGAGACTCAGGTTCTCGGCGAAATCGTTCTCGACACCGGGCAGGACAATGCCGCTTGATGCGATCACGATTGTGTAACATAACAGAGAAATTCCATAGGTCAAGAAGAGAATTCTCCCAGAGATGACCATTGATTTTTCCCCTAGGGACGCGCTAGATCCGTTGTTTACTATCCGTTTTTCGAAGCTTATAGCAAGAGCTGGTACAATGACGAAGAGCAGCGATAGGAGTAGGTACAAGTACCGTTCCCTGAAGTAATCAGAGACGAACCACCAATAGCTCCCACCGGGCACACTAGCTAGAGCGAGGATAGCGCCAAGCATCATCGACTTCGATGGCTTAACGGCACATTCGGAATCGGGCATAGCTAGCAGGAGACCCAAGTAAACGAGTGACGGAACGAAAAACCCCGATGCAGAAACAAAGAAGAAAAAAGAATGGAGCCCGTAGGACATAAGGTCAAGAGCATACTCTAGCCACAGGAGAACCAAGAACAGGGTCGCAAGGACGAGCAGAACATCTGGTATCAGTGTGACAAATAGCTTCGGGACAGCACTATCTCGCATTCGCATCCAATCCCTTCTCGCTAGGTCTTGGCTTTGTCCAGGAAGTACTTCGGCTCATGCCAGATTCTTGGGTCGGCGTCGAGACTGCCGGCAACACGATACACGGGACCGTGACCTCCCACTGACTCCAGTCCGAATACTCCATGTGCCAGCGAGTAGAAAAGGATTGGTTCTGTCCAATCTCTTCCTGATTGAGAAAAGCCTGTAAGAAGGAAATGAAAAAGATCAAAGGGTTTGTCGAACTGGCCTTGCACTTGCGCTACAATATTGAAATCAGAGCCAGATCATCTGGCAGCGGAGTGGTTCTGGCACGGTTGGGCCCACTTTTTTCCACTGGCTATTCATCAAAGATGTGAGGGCACGAAAGAAGAGACGAAGTGGAGTCGAAACCTAGGGTCATCAACGAACGGTGGGGAAGGACGGCTGGCCAACTCGTGAACTCAGAACCTCGCCTTCAGGACGATGATTCCGTCCTTCCTCGTGACGTCGACTGACTGCTTCCCGGTGAGATGGTTCGTGCCACGCATCTTCAGGACTTCGATGTACTTCCTGCGCGCGTCTCCCTCGTCCGAAAGCATGAGCAGAATCACGCCATCCACGGCATAGGACATCTCCGCGGGGTACATTTCCCCAGGGCTGACCTCGCCTGTAAGCAGAGTGGTCGCCTGCCAGTTCTTGAGGCGGGTCGTCAGGTCGAACGCGAATACCCTGTAGTCGTCCTTCATCATGGTGCCGACAACGGTGATGGGGTCGATTACGATCCTCTGGGGCATGACCTCGGCAACCTTTTGGTCGATGAAGTTGAGCAGCTCCTCGCCAGTGCACTTCCTAATGATATTGCCGAGGTCGCAATACACGACCTCCCTGCCGAAGTACTCAGGCTTAACGAAGTCGAACTGCGTCGCGTATCTTAGCATCCACTGGGCAGGCTCGCTGAGCGTGCTGAAGAACAGCCCCTGCTCACCCTTTTCCGCGCCCCTGAACAGGAACTTCTGTGCAAACGTGGTCTTGCCGGAACCAGCGCCGCCCGCAACGAGTATGACCGACGGGAACGGAAAGCCGCCTTCAATCATCTCGTCAAGACCCGGTATTCCGCTCTCTATCCGTGGGAACGGGGACCGCGCCATAATCACATCACATCCTTGCTTTTGATAATACTGTCGTCCATCTTGACTATCTCGAACGGGGTTTGGTGCGTCGACTGAGCAGGCGGCTGCACGGGCTCTCCCAGGACGCTCACCTTCGTGACTACCATGTCTGGGCCGAGCTCGATCATCTTCTTTGAGAGTTCCACTATGAACTTGAACAAGTCAGGGTGCAGCTCGCGGTCCATCACCAGTGTGGTTTGGATGCCCGTCGAGCGGACCGATTTCAAAACTTCCACATACTTCTGGAAAAAACTCTTGATGCTCTCCATGGTATTGTATATCAGCAGCGTCGCGACGTTGTCTATAATGACGAAGTCGACCTTGGACATGTCTATCTGCAGGCCTGATGGGCCCGGGCACTGCTTCAAAAAGAAGTCGGGAAGAGTCTCGATGTGGAACGGCCCTTTCTGGAACTCGGGGGCCACAGCGCCGGCCTTCGTGTCGGCCGCGTGACTCGATATCGCGTCCACGAAAGTCAGGTTGGTCTGGTCCACGCCGTGGAGCTGCAGCAGGTGAGACACATACTGGTGTGGCCTATCGATCGTGATCATCAATCCTCTCAGCTTCTTCTCATCGAGGAAAGCCTTCAACAGAACGAGGTTCACACGGACGAGATTGGTGTGCTTCGTGTTCACTAAGTAGATCAACCCCCCAGCGTCGGTTTCGATCATAGAACTGATTGTCTGTGCAAGCTGGATGTCCTTCTCGTTCGCGTGTCGCACCAGCCGTCGAGCGGAACTATGGAGTGTGCTGCATATAAGTGCACTGCCCAGGTTATCAATGCGGATAATGGCTCGTCACAGACGCCCCCCTGTTGCGCGAGCGAGCGCGGTGCTCGTCGGCTACCAGTGAACCAGAATCTGCTCTGCAAGAACCCTTGAAAAACGACCTCTGGCCAAGGGCGGTTCCAGCCTCCTTGCTGGGCATCATCTACGCCTGCCTTCGAAAAAGCCATTTGGTCCGGACAATAGATAAGGAAATCCTTATGTATCAGCCCGATGCCTGGGCATTGAGAATGAAAAGGAAGAAGCATAACTTCTCTGGCATACGGTGCTCCGCGTGCGGCAAGATGGCCGCGGTCAGCTCGCCCTCTCCGGTGTGCAACAGTTGCGGCGGCAGGCTCGATGTGATGATGGACCTCGAGAGGGTCAAGGAGGTCGTCACGAAGGAATCGATGGCGAACTCCAGGAACAGGGGCGTCTGGAAGTATCAGCAGATGCTGCCCGTCATCAGCAGTGATGCCATCGTTAGCCTCGGCGAGGGCAACACGAGCCTCCTGCGCTCCAACATGCTCGCGGAGATCCTCGGGCTCAGGCGGTTGTACATCAAGGACGAGACCTCGAACCCATCCGGCGCGTTCATAGACAGGGGCATGACCGTGGACGTGTCCCGCGCGAAAGCGCTCGGGTTCAAAGCAGCTGCGTGTGGCTGGTCGGGCAACCTGGCGTCGAGCCTGGCCGCCTACTGCGCAAGGGGTGGTCTGAGATCAAGGGCGTACCTCCCGGGCCAGATAGACCTCGGGAAACTGTACCAGACGGTCGCTTACGGAGCGGAGATCGTGCCGTGTACCAGCCGGGAGGAGGCGTTTGAGCACCTGCGCAAGAACCAAGATGAGTTCTATCCTGTCACTGCGAGAAACCCCTTCTTTCTCGAAGGGATAAAAACCACCGGGATCGAGATCGTCGATCAGTTGGGATGGAGACCTCCGGACTGGGTCGTGGTTCCGATGGGCAACGGGTCCCACATAACCATGATGTACAAGGGGCTGAGGGAACTGGAGGAGCTTGGGCTTACCTCCAACTTGAGAACGAGACTCGTTGGCGTACAGGTAGAGGGGTGCTCCCCAATAGCGGACATGATCAGGCCGTCCGCTCGCAGACGGGCCAGCATCGACTGCACTTTCGCTAGGGACATCGCAATCGAGAGTCCCGCCATGGCAGACGAGGCGGCCGAGGCGATCAGAAGGACCGGGGGTGATGTCGCTGTCGTCTCGGAAAAGGAAATACTGGATGCAGTGAAACTCCTGGCGAAGAACGAGGGCGTATTTGCCGAGCCGGCATCCGCATCGACAGTGGCAGGGCTCAGGAAACTCGTCGACCTCGGGACCATTGTCCGCTCTGACACGGTCGTCTGCACGATCACTGGGACTGGCCTCAAGGATCCGACGATGGCGCGCAGGATAGCCGCGAAGAACCATGTCGCCATGCGTATGATATCGAAGTATGAGCCTGGCGCGGTGTCGAGGAGGATCGGCGACACAAAGATGGTCATCCTCGACACGCTCCAGGAAGGAGAAAGCTACGCATACGCTCTGCGCAAGAGGGTGGTAGACCGCATGGGCAAGAATCTGAGCTTGGTGAGCGTCTATCAGCACCTCGCAGAACTCCAGGACCTCGGCTTGATAGCCGTCCAGAAGCGGGAGAGGTCGCCGGAGAGGAGGATCAGAGTATACTACGGGCTCACTGAGAAGGGGACGGAGTTCGTGCGAGCGCAGATCTCCGGCGGCGTTCCGCGGAGATGACGACCGCCCCCATGTCCTATCGGTTCCAGCTTATGCATAGGCGTCCTGTTAAGTATGCTGTCCTCGGATGGTTGTCCAAACCTACAGGAGAGATGAACCATGCAGGGCGAATGCGTCATCAGGAGAACGAAAGAGGAAGAGCACGAATCGCCAGAGAGATGCGGGGCTGTTCGGGGCACCACGCTGCTGAAGCGGGGCTTTGCGAGAATGCAGAAGCACGGGGTCATAATGGATGTAACGAGCATTGAGCAAGCGCAGATCGCTGAGGATGCGGGCGCTGTCGCAGTCATGGTCCTTGACAAGCTTCCCTACGACGTCAGAAAAGCTGGGGGAGTCGCGCGTACCGCCGGCCTGAAGGCCATTGAAGAGATATTGGCTGGTGTAACAATTCCCGTCATGGCTAAATGCCGCATTGGTCACACTTATGAGGCGAAGATCCTCGAGGCAGCGGGAGTCGACATGATCGATGAATCCGAGGTTCTGACTCCTGCCGATGAGGAGAGGCAAATATGGAAGTGGGAATTCACAACGCCCTTCGTGTGCGGCTGCAGGGAACTGGGAGAGGCACTACGGAGGATTGATGAAGGCGCGGCAATGCTCAGGACCAAGGGCGAGCCCGGCACGGGAAACGTCGCCGAGGCGGTGAAGCACATAAGGATTGTAAACAACGAGATCAGGCGAATAAAGTCAATCTATGAGAATGAGGACAAGCAGGAACTCATCAGGGCGGCAAGGGAACTCAAGGTTCCCTATGACCTCGTAGCCGAGACTGGCAGACTGGGAAGGCTGCCGGTAGTCAATTTCGCTGCCGGTGGGATAGCCACGCCAGCAGACGCAGCCCTGATGATGACTCTTGGGTGTGACGGGGTTTTCGTTGGCTCTGGCATCTTCAAGTCCGAGGATC
>Ga0315285_10003159_pt1 | contig 17240 bp, 14 predicted proteins | sample YL17G09_36_MG_FD_203698 | JGI IMG/M metagenome (GOLD analysis project Ga0315285, IMG submission 203698) | Sediment microbial communities from Yellowstone Lake, YNP, Wyoming, USA - YL17G09_36 | ecosystem: Environmental > Aquatic > Freshwater > Lake > Sediment | place: USA: Wyoming | collected... | reverse complement strand
TGCTGCTGCGGATAATCAAGCCGTCATATTCGCCGATAATTTTCGCCAGCTCGTCTTCGCTTATGTCGGTTTTGACGACGGCCTCGACGCCATGCGTAGAATTCAATAGGTCAATTCCTTCCTGTGCAAGCTTGTCCGTGACCAAGACTCTAATCATTGTGGGTCTCCACCAAAAGACAGCCCCTTTTACTTTTGGGCATTTGCTGCCAGCGCCCTCGCTAACGTTACGGCCCAGCCGGCAGCGATGATGACCATCAGGGCGATAATTACATATCTAATTTTGACTTGGCTAAAAAGGCGGTCGAAGAAACTGAAATATATTCCAAAGACGGCTACAAGAAAACATAAAGACGCTGCGACCACCATTAAAGAACACAGAAAAGCGGCGGCCGGCTGAATGTAAAATGCCTCCAAAATCTTGCCTTGCGAAAATGCAAGGGTCGCGGTAGTCATTCCGCACGTTGGGCACGGCAGACCATATCTTTGCTTGAACCCACAGTAACCCAGCCAGCGGCCCATATCGATTTGGTAGTATCCTGCCAAGCCGAATAGTGCCAGTGAGCCAAATACCGCCAACGAAATAAACGCGGCGATAGCCCGCTGACGAGCTGATGCCCTGCGGACAGTTTTTACCTTTTTTAACTGTTGGCTTGCCTGCATCACTCAATTACAATATGCGCGTTCGTCAGTTCTGTCAAGGTTATAGACGGGCAGGGGAAAAATGGTATTAGAGCAGAGAAACTTAAGCCGGATGCTGGAAACCGCGATTGTCGCGGCACGCCTGGCCGGCCAGCGGGCAATGGAAGAAATCGACTTTGTAAAAGCCGCCCAGAAGAAAAATCAAGAGGAGCTGGTTACTCAAACGGATGGCCGGTGCCAGCAGATAATCATCAGTCGAATCAAAGAGGCGTATCCGGATCACGGCTTTGTCGCCGAAGAAGGCGAGCAGGGCAAGTTCTTTAAGCAGCCGCCGAGGGGCGCCGAGCCTGTCTGGTGGGCCATCGACCCAATCGACGGCACAAACAATTTTGCGCACCGGATGCCTACATTTACCGTCAGCATCGCAGCGATGTATGAAGGCGAGCCGATCGTCGGCGTCATCTTTGAGCCGGCCACGGACTCGATGTACACCGCGGTCAAAGGCGGCGAGGCACAATTGAACAGTCGACGAATCATGGCCGGCGAAGAGTCGATGGATAATTTCTCCAGCGTCGGTCTTGACAGTCATTTTGGAAGTCCGGTGCCGGCCTGGGCCGGCGAAATCATGACGCGGACGAGATTTCGCTGTTTAGGCTCAACTGCTCTGCAATTGGCCTACGTGGCTAAGGGCAGCTTCATCGCCACCATTCACACGAGCCCTAAGTTGTGGGACATAGCGGCCGGCGTTCTGATCGCCGAGTCGGCAGGGGCGCTGGTGACTGATTGGCAGGGCGGCAAGGTTTTTCCGATGGATGTAGACAGCTACGAGGGCAGAAGGTGGCAGATGATAGCCGCCAACAAAAAAGTCCACGGAGAAATCCTGGAAATCGTAAGTCATTGACGATTTTCGATTTCCGAATGCCCATTTTAGCCATTCAGTTTTGCGGTTTTGCGCGATGTGGCCATAATAGCGGTCAGCTCGTCAGCCTCAGCTATTAGTCCTTTTACCGAATCAGGCCTTAGGACTTTAGCTTCGAGAAGCATCTCAAGCCAGTAGGCCGACTCATCCGCTTCCTCCTCAACTATTCCTAATTTGGCAATAAAATCAGCTTTCAACCTGCCTCTGCATGCTGCGCGGTAATTTGCACCTACCGAGGTCCCACAACGCACCAATTGGTTGCCAATGGCAATCGCTGTCTTAGTTTTAGGCAGGGCTTCTACGAGCCGGATTATCCGTAAACCAAATTGTTTCGTTCTTTTCTTTAACTCATCGGGAGTCATAATCCCGAATCATATGATTGACTTACACGATTTTCAATCGGAAATCGAAAATCAGCAGTCGGAAATCACCTTGGGTCGGGGACGGGCTGTAGTGCGACAACTTGTACCTTGTCGGTGGCGGAATTGACTAAACTTCTATCGAGTATAGCTATGACCCTTTTTTGGGGGCCGTCTAAGCCGATGCGAACAACTACATAAGCGGTAAAGACGTCACTCCGCACGGTAATAAGATTGCTGGCGCGTGCGAAAATCATATCCCGCTCCTCAAAATCCCCTCCGGCGCCATCTCGCGGCGTCAGGTCGGGAAAGCCGGGCAAATCAGCCGGGTCGGCTGCGTAAAGACCCATCTCAGTAACTTGCATCAAGTCGGCGATACTTCTAAAACCCGGCTCGCCGGAGCGGCTGCTATAATCCGGGCCGCCAGGCAGCAGTGTTTTGTCTCTGTACGCGACTATCGCCTGGGCAATTGGAGGTCTCATCCACGGCAGCTGGGTTATCACAAACCACGGGGCAGTGTTGATGTTTATACGTCCTTTTATCCTGGTTTCATTCGCCGGCCAGGCATGATTTGTGGGGTCAATAACAGTTAGATATTGAAAAATATTCGCAAAGGCCGGATTTTTCAAATCAAGCAGCACATTCGGCTGTACACTGCTTCTGATAACGGCGTCATCGTAGACATTTTCACGGAACACCATCCCAATCTCGCCGATGTTTACAAAAAGCTGGTTCGCCGGATGAGCCTGTATTTGTTCTGGGTCTGGGTGCGTGAAGTAGTTCGGCGAGCCCAGGTTGGGGGCACTTGCCTCTGTAGCAATTGCCCACAATCGCCTTATGCACTTATGGGGATTGATGTCCCTTTTTATGCTGAGGGCAGCGCCCTCGTTAAACCATCCGGCCGGGACGGTGACTGAATCGACCGTGATAAAAGAGCCGCCTGCCCGGCGCTGTAAGAGTATCGTGCTGTCGGCGCGAAAAGTGGTGTAGGATGGTTCCTGCGGCAAGCGAGGGTAACTGCTTGGGTCATAGCCGTAGGCAGCCGGGTCGCTCGGTTCGTTTGGATCATTGAAATTAACGGCCAGTTGCGGCCGCAGCGAGCTTGGCTCGTTCGGGTCTTCAAAACGAATAACATGAAACCGTCTTGTGCCCGACCAGGTAATAGCGATTGCCTTGCCGTCAATCACAAGCTGCCACTCGCCCGCGGCAGGATCGCTGTCTTGGAAATAAGGCTTGTAAAGCTCTATCGCATACGAGGTGTAGGTTCTATCCTGTGGAATAGTCACCGAGCTATAAGCAAGCTCCGAAATATAGGTGCACGGGCGCTCGAAGCCATAATAAGTCACGCTGTCATCGGGGTTGGCGTAAATGGTGACGTTTGAATCGTCGTCTCGATAGTCAACAATATTGACGGCGGTCTGCGCTGCGACCTTACGGGCATTGACCACCGGCATGGCCGATGAGGCATCTCGCAGCGCAGCATATAGCAGCTGTATGCCGGCCGAATTCACATTGACCATTTTTCCGTTATTCAAAGCCGGGCCGGCCGGGTGAATAATCCGGTCCATGCTGCACGTGGTAGCAAGGTGACGGTAGTCGTAGTTTGGGTCGACGCTGCCCGAGTCACAGACTCTTATGAACCAGCTGTCCAGCTCCTGCCCGCCGGACGTTACCGGAGTAGACAGGGTCGTGACCCGCCGGAATTCACCGCCCCATGCCTCCAGCCGCGTATCTATGTCCCTCTGGTTCAGGATGAATCTATACCGCAGCTCGAGCTCATCAGAAATGTCAAACGGGGTGTAAGGCCCATTTGGTTCACTGAAGCGCCAGACAACATTTTGCTCATATCCGGCCAAATCCAGCGGGTTGACGCCGACGCCGTTGTTTGCTCTGGCCTGAAGCAGAGCTGTCTCTTCAGCCAAAGTGGGTGGATCACCCGGACGACCGGCAAGAGCGATGGCATTTATCTGCATCTGGCTGGCGCCGTCAGCTCTTCCCCGGCCGGCACTCGGGTCCATCTTAAATGCCGTGTTGACGTTTAACATGGCGTTGTCGATAATCCTGATGGCGGCGTAAATGGGCTTGCCTTTACCGGAGGTTATGTCGGGCAGTCTAACCCATTTGGAATCGCCCACTCCGTCGCCGTCCGCATCGGCGGTGGCAACCGGCGTATTGAAGTCGGTTATCTGGTCGTACTCTCGTACGACGCCAGCTCGTACGTTCCCGGCGTAGCTGCCCAGGTATCCTGAGATGTCGCTTATCTGCCGCCAGTAATAATTGCTGCCGAGTCTGTAAGGCTCAAGCTCCGCCAGCCATTTGTTGTACTGGTCGGGATAATCATAGTATTCCTGGCCCGCCACACCGGGGACATCCAGAACCAATTCCTCGGATATTTCTGCAATGATGGTATCGACAGCGCCGTCGAGCTCTCTGTTTTCCAGCATAGCTGATGCTGCAATTTTATCCACGCGGGCGACCATTACGAACAGCACGCCGACAATGGCTAAAAGGCTGGTCAGAACCACAGCGAGAATAAGTGCTGAGCCGGCCCGCGCTCGTGACTCGTGACTCGTGACTCGTGACTCGTATCTTCTTTTCATTTCTACAGCAATGAACTATGAACAATGAACTACTTACTACTGGCTAATCTCCGAGATACACAATGTGTGTAAAGGTTCTCCCATTTTTTATGACGCCTTTGGAGTCGTATAGCATGAATGTGAACTTGAAAGCCCTCGTGGTGATCTTTTGCGGTACGCCTTGCTGGCTTCTGGTCCACTTAATCTGGCCGGCCGGGCCCCACTCGGCAAACTCTATCGTGAAGTTGTGAACGCCTTCGGCCATTAGCATCACCATATAACCCTGCAAATTATTCGGGTTTATCAGCGGTCTTTTTACCCAATCATCCGGGGCGGCAAAAGGACGAACTACTCTCCACTGCGAAAGAGATTTTCTATAATATTCACCTACAGCCGAACCTGCGGCGGGTGCGTCGCCCGTTAGAATCGTTTGCCTTCTGAGCAGCATGTTTTGCTGTGGTCTCGGCGGGCCGCCGAATGAGTTGGGGTCCGGCTGGCCGTAAAACACGCAGGCAACGTTTCCTGCCATTGTTCTGCCGTCGTATTGTGCGGTGGATTGAAAACTGCCGCTGGTGAAAAAGGCGATGCAATCCGAATTCACCTGCACACTCTGACCGCCAAGATTGAACGTGTCGGTGTTGACGCCTATGTAGCCGCCATACTCATATACGACGCTCCTGAAGTCGGCGTCAAGCTGCTCGGTAATGGCACGCAGCTTCTGCATAATCTCCGCGCTTGCGATTGCGGTGCGATGCGAATTTATGCTGACCTTGAAGATAACGCCGGCAAATGACAGCACCATCGCCAGGATCCCCACAGCAACTGTCATCTCGATTAGCGTAAAGGCTTTTCGCATATTAAACGTTAGAATCTGATTACTTTCTGAGATACTGCTATACAAGGGTCCTTGCCGCTGCCGATTGGCGGAGGAACCACCCAAACGTAGTTGGCGAGTGCACCTTCCCAGGGCCTATCAAGTTCAATGGCTCGTTGACCAGGCCAACCACCAGGAAGGTCAGGACGTCGTTGCAGCACCCGATATATTTGCCCTGTTAGATTATCCACAATCGTGCAGCCATCGTTGATCCATATTATGTTGGGCCCTGCGGGTGTGAGCACATTGCTGCCACGCATGACGAAAATATTTACAAACATCGGAATGGGCTTTCCTGCGCCACCTTGATATGAAGCGGCACTGGCGGTTTTTCTGCTGACAAAAACCGTTACCTGCACGAGTCGGCTGACAGGGTTTGGGTCTACACGCCGGCAAAGAGCCGACCAGTAATACTGCTTCTCCGAGATATCCAGATTAGTCGAGGGATAAGCGAATTCCTCCGGAGCTACAGGTCTTCTGGCCGCAACGTCTTCAAAACGTGTGAGCAATACAGGAGCCAGATTAGGGTCTGTGGGATTAATCCCGTAGAGCTTTATCTTTGCAAAGGCCTCGTCTGCTACCACTGCGGCTGTCGTTCGCTCTGCGGCCACAGTCGTCAGATAGATGCCGGCCAAGAACGTGCCAGCTATGAAAAGCATTCCGATGGCAAGTGTAGCGACGGCCAAAAGGACCTCGGTAAGAGAAAACGCCTTGTATAGACTTCTACTGCTCATAGATTTACTAATGCGGTGAAATTATCGTCCCGGTATAAGGGTTGATATAGATCGCTTCCGGCGTCAGCTTTACCAGGTATTCCGACCAGGCCCTACCCTGGGCATAAGCTCGGTTGAATTTCTGCTTTTCGTAGACAATAAAGCTGTTGCGGCTTGCTTCTTTGCCCAGGCCCAATTCCGCGTAGTCATCCTGGATGAACATGCCCGTGTTATAATTTATGACGTTTTCTTGAGAGTTGAAGGTATCGTCCGCGGACTCCGTGGGATTTGCCGGCCGAACAATGCCTTGCCTATTTCTGACTCGCACATCGTGTATTACCAATTTTCCGGATGGCGAGAAAATTATCGAAAAAGAGGTTGTATCCTGCAGCTCAGCGGGCTGATCAATCTTGCTGTCATCATCAATCGGTTCATCGCCCGAGTAGATTGGATCTATATTGGTTCTGCGTCGCAAATCCATCACGCCTATTGTTTCGGGCAGTCTTATCGGCTTCAGTCCAGGAACCGCCCGAAAGCCATAAGCCAGCATATCCGGGTCCTGCACGATAAAGATCAGATATTGAGGCGCCTTGAGCGGACCTTCAGGATGATAGGCTTTTTGGAATCTGATCCCGGCGTATCTCTGATTTTTCAAAGCGATGGTGCGGGCTGAAGCCAACGCCGAGCTTACCATACCTGTTACACTGCCTTGAGACTCAAACGAGTCCAAAAGTGCCCGCAATGCCGGCAGTCCCAGGCTCATAAGCAGCGCTGCTGCTACGATAACCACCGTTATCTCTATCAGCGTAAGACCGGATTGTTTATATTTTGCCTTCATTATTGCTTTTTCTTTTTGCTGCTTATGTCGTCAGCGGTGGCAAACATCCTGTCGGGGCCCGCCGATATTAGCTCCGGGAACGTCTCGCCGGGGACATATCTATAATCCAGTAATGTTCCCCATACATCGTATATCTGTGGCATATCAACGGCAGCAGGATTGTTCTTTATTAACGAGCTATCAATGTTCTCCAATATTTTGTGAGAGCTTGGCGTCCCCTGGAGCTGGCCGTAAAGGGCTGCCGAGTGCGTCAAATAGGGCGGTTTATTTGGATCAGGAAATACGTTCCAATACTCGTAATATTCCTGCAGCGCACCTTCCAGCAGCGAAAAGATATTTTGGAGGCCCTTTTCTCTCGCCTGACTGCCGATCCGTGCGGCGACGGCGATTACGATAGTGGCCAGCATCGCAATCATCGCCACTACAATCAACATCTCTACAAGCGTCATGCCGTATTTTGATTCCCGGCTTTTCATAGCTTTTGCAGGCAGGCAGGTGTAGATGGCGGTTTAATTTCCGAAGTTGCAGATGTCGTCGCCTGTTCCGTACTCGCCGTCTGGACCCGCTGAAATCAATATGTAGGAGCCAGGTCTGTAAGGCCAGGGCCTGGCTGTTATCTTCGGGTCTCTTATGTACTCATAGAAGAAATTAAAATCTTCAAGTATATGCCTCCTACGAGCCGCGGTAGACTTGTTCCAGTCCGCCAGTCTCCCCAAGTTAATGAGGGGGAAATTGTCACGAGGATTATAAATCTGGTCTTGATAGTTGGCAGGACTACCGCTGGGGATGAGACTCTTACTGGAGGTATTTGCCCGGTAATACAGGATGGGCGTCCCGGCATGTTGGGTAGTCGTCTCAGATATACCGGGCTTTGTGAAGGTTATCTTCTTTACGCTGAACACGTCACAAAGCACAAATGTATCCGGCGCCAGCTCGACGGTGTCGATGAACAACCCCGGCTTATCGGGCGAGATGTCAACCAGTCTAAATACGCCGGCACTCGCCGGCTCCAGGTAGGGGCCTTTTCTTTGAGCCATCAAAACGGCGTCGTTCGGATTGTAAACGAAGATGCCGGCATCATTGAAGCCATTCGCTCGAAAGTCGGACTTGGGCTGAAAACCCATTAGGTCCCAGCCCACCAGAGCCTCCGCCAGTTTCTGTGCCCCACAGTAATTGCGGGGACCTGCGGGGGCCGGAGGGGGGTCCCACCAGTTGGACGGCGGATAATCTCCGTAGTCGGTCTTAAAAGCCGTCAGACTCATCTCAATGGAGGCAAACTGGGCCTTCTGGCTGACTCTTTTGGCGGTAAGGCGCACAGCGGTCACAGCCGGAATGAGCAGGGCAACCAGCATTGCCATTATCCCAATAACCGTCAGCAACTCCACAACCGTAAAGCCTGATTTTCTGCGCTTCATAGCCAGATTCTTTCACAAATCCGTTGTTTCTAACTCGGCGACTTACTGGTTCTGAGCTTCCGCGTTGCTGCTGCCGAGCCAGTTATCGGCAAACACCCCAAAATCACGAAAATTGACAATAGCGTTTGGCTCGACATCATCGCCTCGGAACAAATTGTGTTCATCATTTAGGTCTACTTCTGCCAACCACTTGCGTGCGAACGCGGATAAGTCGGAGATATTGCCTTTCCAGATGTTGGCGTATGCTGCAAAGTCAAGAAAGTTGATCGTGCCGTAGCCTTCTAAATCGTCGCCCCGGAATAAATTCTGCCTGTCGTACGGGTCTACTTTGCCCAGCCACGCATCCGCCACGAGTTTCAAGTCGTTCACGTCAACATAGCAGTCGTGGTTTAAATCGCCGGCCAAAAGGCCGCCCCCGCCGCAGTATAAAGTACACCTTATGGAATCCCATTGCGTAATATAGCGGTCCCACAATTGCTCTGCTACGTTCATGCGGATACCAAGCGATAATTTGTGCAAGCCCGGCGTTTTGTATTTCTCGCCAATAGTTATGGCCTGGTTACGGTAATTGCCCCTTACATCTGTCCCCGTGCTATTTGACTGCCAGACCACCTCATCATCGATCAGCACTACTGCGGTGCACTTATTCGGGTCCCACGGGCTAAAGGCGTATGTTTCCAGCTGCAGGTCAAAGCGAATCTCATTGACGTCCGCCAGATATAGTTGCTGAGAAACCGCCGCCGTATCTCCTGGAGCAAATGTCTGCCAGAACTCCGAATAAAGCGTCAAATTGTAGCTGCCGTCGGTCCGCCAATCCGAGCTTACGTACCCACGGAACTTATCTGCCGGCACGTTTGCTATCCAGCCGTTCGGGTCTTTTACGGCGATGTCGCTTATCCAGGCGTCATCTTCGAAGCTTCCATTTACGATCTGGCAAACGCTCGCCTGCGTCCAAGTGCCGCCCAGTAGTACAACCATCGTTACTCCAACAACCGTCGTTCTCTTCATCACCTGTTTCCCCGTCCTATTAGCCTCTGTTAACATTTGGGTTCCAATTTTCGTGCAGACCTTCGAGGTCGGTTCAGCGTGTAGCAAGGCGGTTTCTACACTTGTGACTGTTATTCTCTGTATTTCCACTCGAAATTGCAGATATCGTCGGCAGTGCCGTATTCCCCGTCAAGTCCTGCAGTAATCAGTATGAAACTGTCTGCCCGGTAGGGCCTGGGCGGATACGGGATTTTGTGGTTCCTCGTATTCTTGTAAAATCTCAGCGGATCTGCAAGACTGTGCTTATTAGAAACGCCTGGCTCCCAGGGTTTACCAAGCATCACTAACATCTGGTTATCCCAGTAATTGTAGATGTTTCCCTTGCTGTCGGGTGGGGCGGGAGCAGTGTTAGGATCGTGCAAGTTGTTTGATGCATCCGCCTTGTAATAAAGTATGGGCATGCCGCCTCTGGCACCACTTTTGTACGCGTGGCTAAAAACATCGCACAAGACATAACTGTCCGGAAGGAACGGGTTCGTATTACCCGCACCGTAAATCTCTGATAGCTTCTGGACATTGGCGTTTTCCAACGGCAGGTATGGTTTTTTTCTGGCGTCAAGAGTTGCAGTAACGTATAGCGCCCTGCCTGCACGGTCAAGCCCGTCGCGAAGGAAATCTGAGTCCGGATGAAAGCCCATCAAGTCTTGCCCCATCGTGGCTTCGCAGAGCTTAAGTGCTCCACAGTACGGTCGACCTGCACCGTCAAGTGCACCGGAAGGTGGATAGCCGTCGGACTCGCTGTTAAAAAACTCAATCCCGGTACCTATAGCGGCCAATTGAGCCCTCTGCGTTACCTCCTTGGCATATTGCCTGACCCTGCTTATGGCAGGCACCAATAGGCCGATGAGAATCACAATGATGCTCATAACGGTTAGCAGCTCAATGATGGTAAACGCTGCCTTTGCGTTGGTTGGTTTGGTAATCGAATTCATCTTTTTTTCTCCTTCTTTCTTTCAGCGAATGACATTCTTTATTGGCTCAATATTGTTCTTATGCGGCGCTGCTTAGCACCGAAATAATCGATATCATGGGCAAAAATATTGACAGCACGATGGTCAAAACGACACAGCCAAGCACGACAATTATAATCGGCTCCAGCAGGTGCATTAACGAGCCGACCATTACGTCAACCTGCTCGTCATAATTGTCGGCTACTTTCAGAAGCATCTTGTCCAGGTCGCCTGTCTCCTCGCCTACGGCAACCATATTGGAGATAATCAGGTCAACGGTTTTGGACTGCCGCAACGGACCGGCAAAAGTATCACCCTGCCTGATGGAATTGTGAACGTTGGCCAGCATGTTGGAGAAAACCTCGTTTCCCGCCGTCTCGCGAGTAACGTTGATGGCATCGAGGATAGGCACACCGGCACTAATTAGTGTTCCCAGGGTTCTTGTCCATCGTGTGACAGCGATCTTACTGCTGAGCTGCCCAACCACCGGTATCTTCAATTTGATTGTATCAAGGACTAATCTGCTGGGGCGAAACCTCTTCGCAAATCGCAGCAGAGCAATTACTATGAATGGTGTTGCCACAAGGACGATCCATCCACCAAGCCGAACCGTCTGTCCCCAAAATGGTATGGTTATGCTGGGAGACCACTCGGGACCGTACGCTATCCAACTGCTTATGCTAAGCACTACTCGCGTTATCGTTGGCAGTTGTGCTCCCTCACTCATCTCAGTGAGGACTGCGGTGAAGTTTGGTATGACAAAAGTCATCAACAATAACAGCATAGTAAAGGCCGCCGTCAAAACCACCGCCGGATAAATCATTGCACCCACAACGCGAGACTTAAGTCTCTGAGCTTTTTCCATGAAGTCAGCCACGCGCGCCAGGATCAGGTCCAGCACGCCGCCCGTCTCGCCGGCCGCAACCATGTTGACAAAGAGCCGGTTAAAAGCTCTTGGGCATCTTGCCATTGCTTCTGAAAGTGTTGAGCCGCCCTCTATGTCGTCAGCCACGTAGCCGATAACCCTTTTGAAGGTTCCCCCTGATTGCTGTTCCTGAAGAATTCTAAGTGATCGCAAAATAGGCAGGCCTGCGTCCTGAAGGGTGGAAAGCTGTCTGGCGAACTGACTTACAAACTTTGCTTTGACCCTGCCGCCGGCGCCGCGTCTGCGTTGTGGTCTGGTAATGGCTTTTGCCGCTGCTGCTTTGGCGGTCCGTGAGCGGACCTTGGTGGGAAAATATCCCATATTCCGTATTTTGCTGACTGCTTCCTTCTCACTGAGGGCTTCAAGTTCGTCTTTTATTTCCACGCCCTGTGAGTCCAATGCTACATACTGGTAAACGGGCATCTGAAATCCTCCCTCTGGGCCGAAAACTCCTACTGACTATTGCTCAGAATCCTAATCTTTCCTTACGCTTCCATAACCGTTTCTTTTACCACTTCGTCTATGGTGGTGATGCCGTCGTAGATGGCGGCCAAACCGCTGTAACGCAGCAGCTTCATACCGGCTTTTTGAGCGGCTACGCGCAGGAGATTTGTCGAAGCACGATTCATTATCAAGTCACGTATTTCGTCGTTCAACGTCATAATCTCGAAGATGCCGGTTCGACCTCTGTAACCGGTATTGTTGCACTTAGCACAGCCTCGTCCGTAATAGAACTTTTTGCTTTTTATATTGTTCTCGGTGAGATCCAGCTCTCTCAATTGGACCTCATTCGGCTCGTAGGGCTCTTTGCAATTTTCACATATCTTCCTGATTAACCGTTGCGAAATGATGCCCTCCAGGGTGGCAGTGAGAAGGTAAGGCTCTATGCCCAGATCAAGCAGTCGAGCTATCGAGCTGGGGGCGTCATTTGTGTGCAAGGTGGTGAACACGATGTGGCCGGTAAGCGAGGCTTGGGCTGAGATTTCCGCCGTCTCCAGGTCACGGATTTCGCCGACCAGAATGATATCGGGGTCCTGGCGGAGTATATGCCTCAGACACCTCCCAAACGTCAGTCCGATGTCCGGCTTCATTTGAACCTGAATAAGACCGTCAATGTCATATTCCACCGGGTCTTCGGTCGTGATTATTTTCCATTCCACAGTATTGAGCTCACTCAAAGCCGAGTAAAGAGTTGTAGTCTTGCCGCATCCGGTGGGTCCGGTGACGATAATAATGCCGTTCGGTTTGTTAATAAGCTGGCGCACCATGTCTTGTTGCTCAGGCCGAAGGCCAAGTTTTGCCAAATCGAAGCTCATCTGCGACCTATCCAGGACACGCAGCACGACGCTTTCTCCAAACATTGTGGGCAGAACGCTGACACGAAGGTCCACGGGTTTGCCCTCGACGGTAAGCGATATTCGGCCGTCCTGAGGAAGCCTTCTCTCAGCGATGTCCAGGTCCGCCATGACCTTTATTCGGGAGCTAAGTGCCGCCGCAATATACCTGGGTGGGGGGATCATTTCGTAAAGCACGCCGTCAATACGGTAGCGCATCTTGTATTCGTGTTCAAACGGCTCAAAGTGGATGTCTGAAGCTTTGTCGCGAATTGCCTGCAGAAGAACCAGGTTCAGCAGTTTCTTGACAGGGTTAGACTCGGATAACTCCTTAAGCTCGTCCAGGTCGATGCTCTGATTTCTGCCGTCAAACTCAGCAAGAAACCTGTCACTTTGTATTTCATCTATAAGCTCGTTGATGTTCTCATCTTGTGTCTCATAATACTTGGTTAGAACAGCTTCCAACGCCCCGGGGTCGGTAATTTTGGCGTTGACTTTGAATCCCATCAGCGTGCTTAAGTCATCGGTTGCTCTGAAATTATCGGCGCTATCCAGAACGACGGTCAGCTCATTCTGCCCTTTGTCGTATTCGATAGGGACGATGTGATAGGTCTTTGCCATTTGGGCAGGGACCTTGTCGATCACGTCTGTAGGGATGTTGAGTCCTTCTATGTCGAGATATTCCATCCCCCGCTGAGCGGCCAATGCAAGCTGCAGTTGACTTTCCTCGACCAGACCCAGTTCCAGGAAAATCTGGCCTATCTGGACTTTGCCGTGCCGCTGATTTTGGATCATTAGGCATTCATGAACCTTGTCTCTGGGCAGAACACCCATTTTTATGAGTATTCTGCCGAGCGGCCGGCCCCTCAACTGTTCTACGGGAGGCAGCTTATCTACAGATTTCATTTTTGCCATTTGAGCTGGCCCTCATAAGCGATTCCATTTCCCACCTATGTATTATACGACATTAACGCCTTTTTGGCAAAGAAATTATAAATTGGACACCTGGTTATTAAGACAATGGCAAGCCGCGATCGTTAACCGCGAAAAAAGTCTTATAACGGCGGAAAAGTGCCGGTTGACGGACTACTTGCCCTGAATGGTTGCGGAAGAGCTTTACAAAAAGCAGACTGGTTTTTTCAAGACCAGCTACGTTCTCAGGATTGGCCCGATGTCCTCCATTTCCTGGGCAACTGCTGCCTTTTTGGCGGCCTTTGCTCTTCCCTTTGTGGCGCTCATTTTGGCAACGGCTTTGTCCTGCAATGCACCTGGCTGACGGCTGTTGTCCAGCATTTGCTCCAGCGTGATTTTGCCCGAATCGTACAGTTGCCATAGGTGTTCGTCCAGAAGCTGCATACCGAGCTTCTTGCCCGTTTGGATGCTTGAATCGATTCGGTAAGTCTTGTTTTCGCGGATCAGGTTTGCGATGGCAGGTGTTACCACCATAAACTCATAAGCTGCGACTCTTCCTTTACCCGTGGCCAGCGGACATAGAGCCTGACTGAGCACGGCTATCAAATTGCTGCTTAGCTGAATACGAATCTGCTCCTGCTGGTTGACAGGAAAGATGTCGATGATCCTTGTAATTGTTCCTGCGGCGCTTGTGGTATGCACCGTGCTGAAGACAAGGTGGCCGGTTTCAGCAGCCCTAATGCCTGATTCAATTGTCTCCAGGTCTCGCAGCTCGCCCACCAAAATAACATCTGGGTCCATTCTCAATACACGTCTTAACGCTTCGCCGAAGCTGGGTACGTCGACGCCGACTTCTCGTTGGTTGATGATGGATTTTTTGTGCGTGTGGTAGTATTCTATCGGGTCCTCGACCGTTATGATATGGCGGTCAAAGTTCTCGTTAATGTAGTTTACCATAGTGGCCAAAGTGGTGGTCTTACCGCTCCCGGTGGTGCCTGTAACCAAAAATAGACCCCTGGGTCTGCGGCACAGGGCGGCTGTAATCTTGGGCAAGCCTATCTCCTCAAACGTCATAATCTTTGAGGGAATAAGGCGCAAAACCAGTGATATGTTGCCTTTTTGCCGGAACACGGAGACGCGAAATCTGCCTTCATCACCGAAGGCGAAACCGAAGTCCGTGCCGCCCTCTTCCTGAAGCTCCTGCTGATTTCGGTCGGGTGTAATGCTCTTCATTAGAGCCACTGTATCGTCCGGTTCAAGGACCTTGGTCTCCAGAGAGCGGAGTCGCCCATCTATTCGCAGTACCGGTGCCCGGCCAACAACCAAGTGTATATCAGAGGCTCCTTGCGTTACGCACGCGTGTAGAAGTCTATCCATGTTAACGGTTGCCATTTTGAGTCCTCGGTCAACAACTATATTTTCATCATTCCACCACCACGCCTTCGCTCTGCGCTATCGTCGCCACTTCGGCGGGTGTTGTTATTCCCTTGAATATTTTGATTTTGCCGTCATCTACAAGTGCTCTCATTCCAGATGCCTTGGCTGCTTTTCTCAGCTCTCCGGTGGGCGCCTTTTTGAAGGCGAACTCCCTCAATTCGTCGTTCATTTCTATCATCTCAAAAATTGCGAGGCGGCCTTTGAACCCGGTATGCTGACACTGGCCGCACCCGGCTCCTTTGTAGATGGTGTGTTTCTCCAGGTCTGCCGGGGTGATGTTTAGCAGCCGCAGGTAGTGCGGGTCCGGGTTATGGTCGATTTCTTTGCACCTCTCACATATAACCCTGATCAGCCGCTGTGCCATGATAGCCTGTATTGAGCTGGCGACCAGGAACGGCTTGACGCCCATGTCGATTAGACGCGGGATCGCACTACAGGCATCGTTGGTATGCAAAGTGCTGAAAACCAGGTGTCCGGTCAGTGCCGCCTGAACCGCGATGTCGGCTACGACGCCGTCTCGAATCTCGCCGATCAATATGATGTTGGGAGCCTGTCGCAGCATCGCCCTGAGTATCCTTTCGAATGTCAAGCCGATATCTTCCTTGACCTGGCATTGATTCATTCCGTCGAAGTTGTACTCGACCGGATCTTCAGCGGTAACAATCTTCTTGTCGGGCTTGTTCAGCTCCTGCAATGCGGCGTATAGCGTTGTGGTTTTGCCGCTACCTGTGGGGCCTGTGACAAGGAAGATGCCGTTGGGTCTTCTAATTATGTGCTGAAAGTGCTCATAATGGTCGTGCTCAAAGCCCAGTGATTCGATGCCGATGTTGACCGCCTCGCGGCGCAAGATTCGCAGCACCACGCTTTCTCCATGATTGCCAGGCAGTGCCGAGACACGAAAATCAACGTCTTGGCCTCCTATAAGGCGTTTGATTCGACCATCTTGCGGGAGTCTCTTCTCGGCGATGTCCATGCCGGATAATATCTTCAGACGCGTGATCAGCGGCGCCTGCATGCTCTTGGGAATATTGTCTCTTTCCAAACAGACGCCGTCGACACGGTACCTTACGCGCACCCTGTCGGCCATCGGCTCGACGTGAATATCGCTGGCCCGCATAAAAAAGGCATTATCGATTATCAGATTCACCAGCCTGATGATGGGGGCCTCACTATCATCATCGGCACCTTGAATTCGGAACGCCTCTGCTTGTAAATCGCTGCCGGCCTCGGCAAGCTCAGCGGCCGTTGCGTCAATGCTGTGTTTGAGCTTGTCGTCCTCTTCCTTTTGCGTTTTGTCGAATGAGCTTTCAATGTAAGCGCGGATCTTCTTGGGGTTTGCCACGTAGCACTCCAATTCGGTGTTCAGCCGAAATCGGATCGCATCCATCGTATCGAAGTCTAACGGATCGCTGATGATTAGTCTCAGTTTGCCGTTGTTCATACTTAAGGGCAGGATATTATGCCTTTTTATGAGCTCTTCCGAGATTATTCTGGCTGCATCAGGCGGTATCGTGACTTCGTCCAGGTTTATGTATTGCAGCCCGAATTGCTTGGCGATGGCCTTGGTCAGCGTCTCTTCATCGAGCAGGCCCTGCTCGACCAACACCTGGCCAAGTCGCTTATTGTTGGCTTTTGAGGTCTTAATCGCATTGATAAGGGCTTCCTTCTCTACCAGCCCTGCTTTATAGAGTATTTCGCCCAAATGTCTGCGCTCTTTGGCCATACAACCTCATGCCTGATAAGCTTTTCCAGTCATTATTATAACACCGTCAGGGCTTTGAGTCAAATACAGATTTTCAAGCGGAGCATATTTAAGGCCGTCTGCGCTGCTCTACGTCGGTTGGAGTCTCTATCGTGGGAAAAAACAAATCGTTGGGTTTCGCATTCGCTAACAGAGCCCACACTAATATATACCAGGCCGACAGGTTTTTGTTCGCTCGCTCCGGTCGGTCCGGCTATGCCGGTTATGCCGATGGCAAAATCTGTGTGGGCTTTCTTTCTGGCGTTTTGAGCCATAGCCTGTGCCACCTGGCTGCTGACGGCCCCGTGCTTTTCGATCAGCTCAGCCGGTATGCCGAGCTCGGTTGTTTTGGCGGCGTTGCTATACGTAACCCAGCCATACATAAAGTATCTGCTTGCGCCGGGCGTGTCGGTTAGCAGCTTGGCCAGGCAGCCGCCCGTGCAGGATTCCGCTACGGCGATGGTTTTGTTTTGTTGGACCAGTTTTTCGCCCACGACATCGGCCAGCGTCTGTTCATCGGTTCCATAGACCAATTCTCCCAAGGTGCTGCGGAGCAAT
>Ga0315285_10003157_pt1 | contig 17250 bp, 28 predicted proteins | sample YL17G09_36_MG_FD_203698 | JGI IMG/M metagenome (GOLD analysis project Ga0315285, IMG submission 203698) | Sediment microbial communities from Yellowstone Lake, YNP, Wyoming, USA - YL17G09_36 | ecosystem: Environmental > Aquatic > Freshwater > Lake > Sediment | place: USA: Wyoming | collected... | reverse complement strand
TATAGACGGTTTTGTGTATCAGAGTGAATTGGACGAAGAAAGCGAGTAGGAAAGCGACGACGGCTAACATAAATTCAGATCATGGAGAATCTTCTCAACATGAGAAATATACATTCGTACCCAGAAGTAAATCCGTTCAACGATAAAACAGATGGTAGGGTAATAGGGTGGTGGTCAGGCGGTGTAGCCTCTGCCGTCGCCTGTAAATTAGCCATAGACAAGTACAAGGACGCTGTTGAATTGGTTTTCTGCGACACCAATTTAGAGCATCCTGATACTTATCGCTTTATGTCTGATTTTGAAAAAATGCTCGGCGTAAAAATCAAGACAATTAAATCAGAGCGGTTTAACGAACCCGAAGAGGTTTGGCGGAAATACAAAGGTTTAAATTTCGCTCACGGCGCTCCATGCTCTACGACAATGAAGAAGGAACCTAGGATAAAATATCAAAAGTTGAATGAAGATTTCGCTCAAATTTTTGGCTTTGACTACTGTAAAAAAGAAGAGCGTAGAGCGACTAGTATGCTAGTCAATAATCCAGATCTAAACCCTATCTTCCCGCTGATTATCGAGAAGTACGATAGGCAAAAAATATTCGACACCATAAAGCATTTAGGATTAATCCACCCAATCACCTACAATCATTTTTTAAATAATAATTGCATTGGGGATTTTGCATCACCCAAAGGCGGATGTATACAGGGCGGGGTAGGGTACTGGAAAAAAATTAAAGACTTATTTCCGCATAAGTATGAATATATGGCAAACTTAGAGCATGAAATAAGCCGGAGCAAAGGCTCGCCTGTAACGATATGTAGAGATAAGAACGGGAACAAGATCTTCTTAAAGAAGAATCCAGATTTCCCCGAAGTAGAAACTGTAGATATAGTAAAAGGACGTACTCCGATTACCATGTTTGAATGTAACGGCTTTTGCTCTACGCAATCAGTTTAGTAATAAAGCATCCGTCTTTATTCAAGACGCACCGCAAGCTCTTATGGACTTCTTTGCCACTTTCTACTTCCACAAAAAAGTCGTGAACGTAAGGATTGTATGTGATTTTAAGCAACTCTTTAATTTTGAATTTTGCTACTAGCGTGCCGACAGCAAAGGCGTGGACGTTTTTTTGCTTTGAGGAGCGCACCCGGTTCTGCCCGTATTTGCGTATCCGGAATTCGACGTTTTCTAAGTACACTTCCATTTGATAATCAATTACCCTGTGAGTTTTAGCATCCAGGATGGAATATCCTCCCTTATGCAAATTGCGGTGTACGTAGACTTTCATGTTTTAATCCCCTCTGTTAAGTATGTACTCCTATCGGCATATCCCATGAAGGCTTTAGCCGAGAGGTCGTAACCTACTAATAGTACAGAGGATGATTTGCTCGGTCCAAATTTGGACCGAGCAAATCGTGCCGCAGTCGCGCAACACTTACCTATATTTTTCGTCAAGCAAACGATCAATTACGTTATCTGCGTATTCCATGTCTCTCTCATATTGCTCATCGTAGTCTGGTTCTTTGTCGGCGTCATGAATCTCGCGTAACGTCATTGAATGCTTTTCCGACATCTTATCGCAAATTTCTAATAGCACCCTCGGCGTCAGCCACGTCTCTTCTATACACACCTTAATATCATCCTTCATGAACGAAATTTCCAGTTGATCTACGCTTCCGCCTTCAGATGGGTAGCTATCCTCCCACGGACCTGAGTACACACCCGGAATAACTGGTTCTGTAGAACCCTCAAGATCCACTTCAAGGATCTCCCTGTCGCCTAAAAGCTCCAGGGCTTTAGCCGGATCAAGAAAGTCGTCAAAGGAAAGCTTGGCGGTATCAATAAAAGGTATGCTCATAATATCTCCTGTTGTTATATTAAAGCTGCTTGGTGAAGCGTTCCCGGCGGCACCCGGAATCGATGAACCGAACCAACGCGTGGTATGTTTTGGTTTTTTCGTCCGCCGTCATGAACTTGGTGTCGATAAATTGCATGGTAGCCTCCAGTGGTTGCCCAACATGAGACTATTCGGCATAATTTTAGATTAACTTTAGTTTAATTTAGCTTAACCTTAAAATAACTGTGTTTATTGGTGGTTGGGTGGTCAGCAAGGAGGTCGTCAGCGAAACTATAACGAAGTAAAGGATCTTTAGAAGTCATTAATGTTGGTGCCCTGCCTTAGCAGCTCGCATCAAGACTTTCCATTCTTTTTCGATCCAATCTATGTAATCCATAAGCACCTTGTTTTTTAGTTCCCGGTTCCCAGGTTTGGATGGATTCAGAGAGTCAAAAAGCCTTTCTTCGACCACGTCGAGATCGCAATGCTCGGAAGCAAACTCAAATATCTCTTCGAGATTTTCTTTTAACTCCTTCTTCATTGCAGTCTTATTAGAGACATCTAGCTTTGTTGCTCCTTCCTGCGCGTAGTTTTCATCTCTGAAATAACCCTCGCCGTTCAAATAAGCGACAATATTATTGCTTATCATTTGAGTTACTTCGTCTAACTTTGAATCTCCGGCTAGAACCTTATCGAGAAACCTCATACATACACTCCTTGTTAAATGGTGGTGAAAATTAAACTATTCTAGTTTTCTTAACGAGCGGCTTATCTTTCGGACCTTTTATTGAATCACGAACCCAGGTCCAATCCGGTATGCAATAAACGTCTTCGCGGTCCTTACCCAAACCGCCTGGGAGGGTTCGCCAGTGTCCGCGCACTGAAAAGCGGTGGGTGAAGTCAACCTTCCGGCCAAAGGCTTCGTATTCTTTGATTTCAGCCTTAGGGCTTATGTGGATAATGCGTCGGATAGTGTGAAAGCGTTTTGTATTGCCAACGCCTATTTTAATTTTTTCACGTACTTTTTCCACGCCGTCGCGTTCGTCTTCCAACCTTTTAAATATTTCGGCTGTTAAGAATCCGAAGGTGCCGGTAGTAATCACCATAAAAAATGGGTTAAGCCCCACGTGTTCAACCAAAGCGTAATAACAATATTTCTTCGGTTCTAATTCGCAAACCATTATGCACTTAATGGAAATTGCCATCGCATCTTCTGGCGACGGCACCGTGATGCTACCATTCAAAATCTCGTATGAAAAAATTGGGAATGGTGCATCTATTTCCGGCCAAATAATATGCCTACAGTGCGGGCACTCGGCTGCGCCTTCTTTAGTCGTGTGCGCGTGCGCAGCATGTGCCGTTTCAATATCCGGTAAAGTTTGTGGGGGTTTTTTAGAAGGGGTGAATACAAAGACTTCGCATTTTTCAACCTTTTCCCAGAAATTTTTCTCCATTGCTTTTTTATCAAGGTGAAACCGCTTTTCCGCATCCAGGTATTTTATACCGTCGCGCTTCGCTGTTTCGAGCATTTGGAGAAAATATTTCATTTTGTTTTCGGCTTCTTTAAGAATTTTTTCCAACACATGTCTTTGTCTTTTAGCCAGTGATATACCCTTTAAAACTGCGAATTCTTAGTTGGGTACCGGCATTTCACTTGCCAGGACGTATTATTCTCGGCTTTGTTACACCACTTCAGCTTCGCCGCAGGATCTTTTACGACAAGTCCTTCGTCGATTTTCGGATCTGCTATGTCAGCGAACGCTTTGTGAAACCCGCTTGTCAAATTTTTAGCTCGCCAAATCCCAGCCGAAATCTCCCAATGCGAATCGGCTTCCTTACCTTCGTGTGGGAAAATCCCATCTAAGATTTTCTGCCGACCATTGAACGTAGAGCCTATGAGGTGTGTGTTTTGATAAACGATTACGTCGTAGATATAAAGCGTATCTTTAATACTTGGCGTCTTATTGTGCAGGAGTTCGGCAATAATCATCGTCCATCTTTTCGCTGGGAAGTATTGCAAAAGCGCCACCTGTAGCCACGTAGGGCATTGCCAGGCTTTATGCGCCGTAGCGTGCCTTGTCATGAATTTGACATTGCCGAGTGGATCGATCGTGATAGTCGTCGAGGTGCCGTTTTTTTTGTACTGCGCCACCCACCCCCTCTCCTCGTACATATGCAAGAGGTCCGAGGTTATGACATGCCCTGCACGGGGAGGATAAAGATATGTATAGGTTGAGTAGTTCATAGCCCACCTTTTATTTTGCGTGCGTTGTATCCCCTCTCCCGATAAAACTCTTCACCGTACATATCCAAATCAGCGGGGGCGAGATCTACTTGGACCCCAGCTAAGACTTTCTTAAAGAAATTCACGCCGATCCACTCTGATGGAGTATGCCCAGTCTCGATCACGGCTTTGAAGCCTGTGTCTTTTGCTGCCACGATGTTTTGCCCGAGGATATAGCAGTCAGCTTCGGTCGCTAGTGCTAGATCATTAACCATGCCGCCGAGACCTGAGCAAATCACGACGGTTTTAATAATGTCCGTCATACCTTTTTGATTGAATGCTTCGCCCAAGATAGTGCCTGAGAGTCGCTTTACTTTTGACAGCAATTCGGAGAATTGAATCGGCTCGACTTCACCGTGCCAACCGAGGGTTCCATCAAAATGTTGGCACGGGTTCTTTAATTCGAGATGATCTCGCCACATGTCGTTTAAACCCCCCTCGCAGCAATCTAAAGCCGTATGCAAAATAATTTGAGGTATGTCGCGGGTTTGATACGGGTGGTGGCTAATCAAAAGATCATATTTATGCTTTCTAAAGTAAACTTGAACCTGCTGCGTTGGTGTGACGCAAAAAAGAACCCGCTTAACCGTTTTATTGTGATCGTCAATATTGAATTCGCCGTAAGCTTCCTCAGGCATCCATGCAATATGCCTGGGGCAAGCCGCGTAACATGCTCGAATTAAATCACCCATTCGCATGGCATATCCCTCCCCTTTTAGCGACAAGTACTATCATATACTATCTTTAAAATGAGAATGACAATTATAAAGTCTCCTATCGCCGCTACCGTGAATGCCGCTTTGTTGTTTCTAATTAAGTACATAACCTTGTTCATAAATCCCCCGTTTGGTTGTTGTTGTTGAGCTTTGTCACCTGAGCTTCTTATCGGCATCAACCTGCCTTCGGCAGCACGCCCATTTCTTGCAGCATTTCTATGGCTATAGCTTTAGCCTCGGGTGTAACCACCGACTCCTCGCCTTTGATTTTAGACACGATTGGCGCACCATTTATGTGGAATTTGCCGATTGCAAGTGTCGAAAGGTAGGGGACTAGACGAGCATAGTCGTCCTCTGTGAGTTTTTGAGCGGCGACCTCAAGAGTCATCTCAGTAGTAACCCAGTTGAATTCTTTTTCCTGTTTTTGGATGATTTGACTTGCGATAGGTGCGAGCGTGGGGTGCGAACTAAACGCAGCAGAGATCGCATTGCGAATTTTTTCATCCTGCAAAAATTCAGCATTGAACACAAAACGCTCAAGAACTTTCACATTTTCTTGCAGCGGTATGCCGAATTTCGTTAATTCGTTTTTGACCTCGGGATCATTGATGGGCATATTTGAACCGCGACGACGCATTTCAACCGAAGCCGTGGATTTTTTGCCAGTCGCAAGAAAGCTGGAGGGGTGTTTGCCGTAACCCTTCGCCCGTGTCGCATACAATTCATAACTCTTGATTCGCAACTGCTCTTGCAATTGTTTTGCTGGGCCCTCCAGCGCATCGATCAGTACTTTGAATGCTGCTAAACGATCAAGATCTGCACCGAAAGCAATCTGATCCCGACCACCGCCGCCGCCACCACCTGTCTTAGTAGTAGGAGCCGCTGAAGGTGCAGTACCAAAAAGATCGGGGCTTGCTGCTGCTGCTGCTGCTGTCTTCTTAGCCATGTTTTTTTCTCCGAGTTGTGTGAATAACACTTGTGTTACATAACACTTCTCGGAGTTTATCAAAAATACTTTAGAACTATTTTATAAAGGTCTAATATTACTTACTTAATTTTTATGATGCTTTACTTTGGCTCTTATTAATTTTGTGAATTTCAGATTAAAAATTAAGATCGTAAAAAAGAATACAAGATAAGCTATAACCCACATAGATTCCCTCTTTAATGAAGATTTTCTGTGGACGCTTTGCGCGTTCCCTGCGGAGCCTGGCGGGGATGATCCCTGCCTTCTAATGCAAAATCTGTGTGCAGTCAAGTACTCTTGGCACAATGTGCCCTCCCAGATTAAGTGAATCCACCAAATTATAAAAAATAAGTGCCGGGGGCTATATGGAGTTTTCGTATATTCTTATGGAGGCTATTGGTTGGTTAGCTACAGTTATTTTCATTGCTTCCTTTCTAGTTAAAGATAGATCGCTCCTGCATTTTCTTGGTTTCATCGCGTGTATATTTAAAATGATTTACAGCTATCATTATCATGTGTATCCACTTTTCGTAAATTGGGTATTACTATTTTTTATTGAATTATATCAGTGGAAAACTTACAAAAAACCTTCCCTTCCTGAAAAGATGATTCAAGAGTAGTATGAGGTGATAATGGATTGTTCTTATATTTTAATGGAAGCCACGGCTGCTGTTATTTTTATAGCTTTTATGCTAAAAGATCGTTCTCTGTTCTATTATTTGTGTTTTGTTGTATGTATGGTTTACATATATTATTATCTTATAATGCCGTTTTTAACAAACTGGGTTTTCGTATTTTTTATGGAACTCTCTCGTTGGTATTCCAATTTAACGGGCGAATAGTGTTCTAAGTCACGAATTGGGTGCTTAGGTTCAATTTAGGGATCTAGAAGAAGCTCTAGCCTTTCGCAATGAATGGCTAGAGGCTCATGGTATCAAAGTTCCTCAGTTAGAAGACAATTCAGCAAACCAGCACTTAGGTCTAGAGCCTACACCTTCAGGACAGCTATGTGCGTAGGCTTCATTTTGAGCCTCAACACTTTCATGATCAAGAGCTTTGCCTGGGATTAAACCGTAATCCCAATTCTTGTTTCCACATAGCGCTGAGGCGACATATGTATCTAGGCGACATTGTGCTTTAGGGTGCTCATTATCGGTTACATCAACCACCTTAGTATCCGGTGTATTGAAAGCTACTTTACTTGAACCTAACGCAGCTAAAAGATCAGCTAAAGATTTACCCGCAACTAAAGTCCTGTAGCAAATTTCTCTATCGTAGGTACCTTTATAGGCTTTATCACACTTCGCTTTCATTTCCGGAGGAAGATCCGTTGCTGCCTTCGCCGCTAATTCTAGATTAACTCCGAACAATTTATATGCATATGCACCAGCAGCATGCATGTCAGATTGTCCTTCATTAGCCGCCCAATCTTGCACGAAAGGATATCCACCGATCTGATGTCCACACTCATGCCCTAAAACCAGGGAAAAACCATCTTCCGTCACTTCAGGACGCCGTGCTAATCCGCCAAACATATGCACTTCCCAATCAGATCCGTTTTGATTCGCATAAGCATTTACTGTGCGGTCTTTCCAGCGCCGCTCCACCTTTAAGTTACCACCGAGAGGGCTAAAAATTGGCTTATAAACCGCTTCTGCACGGTCAATAACGGCATTGAATTGCGCCTCGTTAAGACCCCCAGCAGTAAAGTCAAAAGAATCAAATAAATCCAAGTGGTTATCTGGCATAAAAGACTCGTGAGCCGACACGGGAGGAGCGAAGAGAATGAACGCGGAACATAGAAGAGAACGCATTGAAATAGCCCTTTCTTAAATTGTTGACCAGCCAGCCAATAAATCTATCCAATGCGCAAGAACATTATGCTGAGTAGAATATTTCTATATCGTTTAATTCTTCGTCTGAAATAGCTCTTGCTAGTCTGATCTCCAGTAAAGAAGGTGAGATCTTATGTAGAGTATATTCAGAAATATTATACACACATATATCAGTAGCATTTTTAGGGATGCGGACAGATAGGGTAAGTGGTGATTCGATGCATATCGGAGTTATCTGGAATCTAGAAGGTACCCCTATTAGGGATATACCGCTTAGGAGTTTGATGAAAGTCCTTCTATCCAAGCTAACTCCTATAGGAAATACTCTCTTTTAAGCCTGCATAGTCCCACGGAAGTTGTTCGATAAACATATGCTGGATGGACCAAAAAAGGGGGTCTCCTTTTGAGACGCATTTCAAAGAGTAGGCGCGGTAAAATCTGGGTATGGTGATATTGGCATCCATAAAAGTTAATAGAAAGTCTCCGCGTGCAGAATCCGCAATAAATCCTGCCCCTATCGCTACGTCCAGAAAATGGAGCATCCAGTCCACTTCAAAAGAAGTGTTTGCTATATTTTTAAGATCTCTAGGGGAGAATCGAATCTTAGAGCAGACAAAATCACGGAACGCAAAAAACAAAGAATGTATTGAACGATTTGCCCAATCTTCTCGAAGGGGTTGTTTTTTGAAATTGTCGTATAAGTTTTGTATGTCACGAAAAGTTTGGGGGTCACCGCCCTTGTCAGGGTGATGCAGCAGAACTAGACGGCGATATGCTTTTTGGACATCTCTCCTGTATTGCTGCGCTGTCTTTCCTAGCGTATCAACACCAAAAAGCATAACAACCCCTAAGAAATATCTTTCAAAGTCTTTACCCAGTCGGTTACATGTGGGGTAAGAGCATTTATTTCAAAATTATCGTCTATAAGACGATTATAAATTTCATGAATAGTCTTAAATTCTACATGTGGATTATCTACACAGACTGAGCGTAGATTCTCCTTTAGATACCTCGATTCTTTAGTCACTTGTACTTTGAGAGCATCAAAGAACTTGTCTATATGTAATTGAAGATCATCTTCAATAGATCCAAATACCACGTCAATATCCATAAGGTCTCTCCTTACCCAAAATAGTGCTAGGTTAATCTTTCAATTCTGTCAGGATTGCTACCTAGCAGGTTCCACTAACACCTTTTTAAAGTCAAGGATTTGTTGCGAATCTGCTTGTTGCCGTTCATGTCACAGATTATATTAATAGCATGGTTAAAAAACATAGGGGCGTCTGATGATGTTTTACGTGGGATCTTTTATTAGCCACCTGACGCTCAAAAGATTCGTCACCTTTTTACACACCGAATTTTCCGGAGATGCGCTCTATCTGTACATAAACTCTCATGGGGGATGTACTAGAAGTGCTTTAGCTATTTATGAAATTTTGCGCGTTTTATCCGATGAAAAAGGGATAAAAATTATTACACAGATACTGGATGAATGCAGTTCCGCTGCTGTAGTGCTTTTCTTAGCCGGAGACGAACGCTACGCCACTTCCTATTCATCTTTTCTGATCCATGAAGTATCTGTGGAAGAAAGTAAAAGAAAGCAAGCTGATGGCTATAAGACCACAGCAGATGAACTGGAAAAAGAAACGTACATTATTTTTGATTTGATTAAATCCAGAACCAAACTGACATTGGCTATGATCAAAAAGAAAGTAAAAAACGCTAAAGACAACGATTGGATTTTCGACGTGGATGAGGCTATGAAAGTCAATATCGTCACCCACGCTGGATTTTATATGCCCGAATCTAAAGTGGAATTGGGCGAAGAAAGCACCTAGGAGGTTATATGCTACATTTAGTTTTGTGCGCTGGTGGAGTTGTCTTGGGTTATCTGGCAGGAGTGCATCGTCAAAAGATTTGTGAGATCAAAAATAAAATAGTACAGGTTCTAAAAGAAGAATTGCATCGTTGAAAAATACTAGATAGTATGTAATAATGAGCAAGAAAAATAGTACACCGATTAAAAAGTCGGCAGGAGTTTTATTACTAAGAGAGAATAGGGGCGAAATATTACTATTAGCCCTTGTCGGTCGTACTTCTTATGACCTTCCTAAAGGAGGTATTAGAGACGGTGAATCTGCTTTTAAAGCAGCTAAAAGAGAACTCCTAGAGGAAACTGGGATCTCAGAGGTCTCTTGGGATTTAATGTGTGAGACATCTTTTAAAGTTTGTTATGCATTACGCAACAACGTAGTAAAAGAAGTCACTTTTTTTGTAGCCTCTACAACTCAAAGTAAAGTGCAAGTGAGTGATGAGCATCAATCCTATAAGTGGCTCACTCTAGATGAAGCTAGAATTTGCCTCCCTGAAAGATTTCAGGAAGTTGTTGATTGGTTGGAAAACGTGTTCCGCTAAGGCGGGATCGCCCAAAAACAGGGTCCCAGCAGGGTTATCCCGCCTCTACGTTTCACTCAACGTGTAGTAACTGTGATGGCGAGAGGGGTACGCTTAGGTACTTTCAGAGTCAAGACACCTAGGTCTAGTTCTGCGCTCACCTGATCGGCTGAAAGAAGATCTGGCAGTTGGAAAGCCTCACTGTAAGTAAGTCCAACGGCGCGTTCCCCACGCACTTCTAGAATTCGTCCAACGGCACTGACTTTGACTTTATCTTTAGTCACTCCAGGCATGTCAACTTCGATAACCCAAGCCTCTGGCGTTTCTTTAAACGTAGCATCAACCATAAAAGTCTCCTTTCTATTAATTTATGATTTTAATATAAGGATTGGATTTTAGGTTGTCAATGCAGGATCCGACTTTCTTCCGTTAATTCTAATGGAAATAGGATTCTTATTTCCATGCACTCCTTTTCTGAAAGAGTTGGCGTCCTACTTTTCAGATAAAAAAGTTCAAAAACAGTGCCTTCAAGATTGCTGATATCTAATTCAGTGGATTCCCCAAAGAATATCTCTTTAGATCCAGTTATTTTTTTAAAAGGAACACTGATAAGTCTTTTGCCTCTTGTGCCAGAATAAATTACATTGATACAGTCGAAAGCTTCGTTGTCCTGTATAATGTAGGATTCTGTTATAACGAAATAATCGGATACGTCATGTGCTATAAGTATTTTACTGACTATATCTAAAGTATTCTCTGGATATACGTCATCTTCCTGCATCAAAGGAAGAACTAGTGTGTCTGTGGAGGAGATATAAGCAAAAATTGTAGGCTGAAGAAATTCATCCTCTTCTAAAACCTTCTTTGCCCGATCTAAATACTCATTCATTCTTAACAAGATCACGTCAGTAATCAATGGAATCCTCCTCAAGCAAAAAAGGGGTCTCTTATATTAATCTTAGCCAGCTAGCCAACAAGTCCCCTTGCACTTTTCTGCCTGATTTGTCAGACTAACTTCAGTGCTAAAGAATTCTGCACATCAACCAGTTTCGGAGGCATCAGATGAATTGTCCGGCAGTTTTGAAGCTAAAAATTACCCAGCATACGCCAGCTAAATTGAGGGAACCTGAAAAAGAGGTGGTGGGCGCTTTAGCGGGTTATCCTGTCGTGGGCGCACCGCTAGTATTTTTTAGCGGGGGGTTGGAGGATCCAGAGAAAGTGCGTTGCATCCTTACATCTGAGATCGCTAAAATTAATTGGCTGGACGATGGGTTTGAAGTGGAAACACGGTATTCCACTTATAGAATATTTGCAGATTTGGAAGATCCGCTTTTCAGGACAGACAATCACCGTTAAACTTGATAGCTGACGCTTTCAAAGGTATCCACCCTAGCTGCCTTTTTAAGGATCTCCACCGGATGAATTTTTTTCTCTTGTTCGAGAGTCTTTGAATCGAAAGCGGTAAGTTATGGTGGTTTCCATTGTCACGATTTTACTAGATTAGAAATTTTTAGTCTAGTAGTTTGTTTAACATGTATCCCCGCCCTAAAGGACGGGGTTTGTTATTCGATACTATACCGAAATTACCACTAGAAATGAGAGGGGTGTAAAGATGCTTAATACGGCTTTTACTAATGACTATATTTTGCGTACTATGAACAAGCTACGCGACGACAATAAGATGCTGATAGAGGCTTTGCTGGACATTCGCGGAGAGCTAGAAGACAAGCCATGCTCTGGTCCTTGCGACTCGTATGGCATGTGCAATATATGCACGGCTAGATCAGCAACCCATGTTGTTGGAATGCTCAGTGAGGGGGTATTTGCCGTGATGCCAGAAGCACCTCCTTGGGCATTTGGTGGGTGCATATGATAGATTCAATATAATCCGCTCAATCAAAAAAACTGTGGGTTATGGAGGGTCTTTTAACTTGGACTTTAAACATTTGTCTGATGAGGTGAAGCATATGGAAAAAAGAGCCATAAGGTTTTTAGCACTAGCCACCACTATTGCGGTCATTACTGTATTGGGTGGAATCCTGATGTATACGGTGAAGTGTGCTGGACCTGCGCCTGAACCCGCCACTGCGGATTCTTCCGCTCCACCTATCACTTGTGATGGTAGTCCCATTGGATCTACTAAAAAAGAGGAATGCCCTAAAGGTCAAGCAGGCGCTATTGTGCAGGTATGCACGTCTGTTGGATGGTTAGATGCTACCAATACATGTGCTTCGTCTGCACCTACTTGTACCCAGACAACTTTCGAGGCGGTGCAACCTATCTATCAGAAGAATTGTGTAGGTTGCCACGCACAAATCGGGCAGTATGCTGTTGCACAATCCTGGTCTGCTGAATCTTCACGCCGAGTAGGACTGCCTACAGGCAATAATGATCATATGCCTCAAGGTACAGCACCGCAATTGTCCAGTACGGAAATCTCCACCATTCAAAAATGGGTTACTGAGGGAGCCATCCAAGATTGCACACAGGCATCCATCCCCGCTTTTATTGATCTGGATTATATTAATAAGGTGATGGTTACAGACGCTTCGAGTTTATCCATTACGGATAGACCATTTACCCGCTATTTAATTACGTCACACGCAGTTAATGCCGGTGAAAAGAATGCTGTCTGGATTCAGGCAATGAACAAAACACTTAACTCACTTAATGGTTTAACTGAGGATTTGTTCAAGGCACAAGCCCTCGATCCTACTCAATCGGTGTGGCGTATCGACCTTAGAAATTACGGAATGAACGCCGCCAAAATCGCTTTAGTCGATGCCGGAGATGTCAATATTAATATCGTAGACACCACGAGCCAGGGCTTGGTGCTTCAGTCTCTGATCGGTTCTAAGCACCCCTGGTTTCACGCAGATAACTTTATTGATATTACACATAGAAACAGCACAGTATATTATGGCATGCTTAATATACCAGCTACCCTAGCCGCTTTGCAGGCGCAAATAGGCGTAAACTTCCAAAATGATTTAGCGAATTTAACAGTTAATTTTATCGGCAGTGCCTCATCTCCCATTGCGGAACAGAAGAATCGGTTGCTTGCCAGAACTGTCCAAGCACGAAGCGTTAATGCCTATTATTGGCAAACTTTTGATGTTAATAACATACCTAATAATAAACAAGTTGTGGTTAACGGTGTTTTAGTAAATGAAAACACCAAGAATCTTTTCCAGTTTCCTCTATTAGCTGGTACTGGTGCTGCGGTATCTACTCCTGCTGTAGCGGTTTTTACGCAAGACGCCTCCGAAGTTATATACACCTTACCTAATGGTCTTCAAGGGTATGTACTAACTGATGCGGTAGGTAATGTGGTTAATTTTGCCGATCCAAATGTTGTAATCGATACCCAGACTCCTTTAGGTAATAAAGTAATTAATGCTAGTAATTCTTGTAATAGGTGTCATAATCAAGGAGTCATTCCTATGGTGGATCAGGTATTAGCAAGCACGGTGGCTAACAAGAGCCAATTCACAGCTAACGATGTACAGCTTGTACAATCTGTGTATAAAGCTGCTGCTGCGGACTTAAACTTCTTTAAGAAGGACAATTCCGTTTTTGCGAAAGCTTTAAATACTATTGGTGTGGATCCAAAGGCGGCTGATCCTATGAGTGTGGTTACGGATAGATTTTTACAGAACTGGGACTTGAAGATGGTAGGTGCTTTGTTATTTTTAACACCAGAAAAGGCGGCAACTGCTATTAGTACTTCGCCTACAGCATTAGCTCAAATTGGCGGACTTCTCACTCCGGGTGGTACAGTTACCTTTCAGCAATTTATCGCAGTTGAACAACAGTTAATTAAAGATGCTAGATTATTTCAAGACCCTATTTAAGGAGAATTATGATTAAGCGTATTCTATTAGTATCGTTTTTACTCGGTGCCTGTAGTAGTGGCAGTGAAACAGCTACCCCTGCACCAGCCACCCCGGCTACCTGTGCTACTGCTTGGGCAATCACCAAAACTGTTGTGCAAAAGAACTGTACGAAATGCCACGATGGAGCAAAGCAACCTTCGTTGTTGCCTCAGGCTATATTTGATGCGAGTCCAGTGCGTGCTCAATTAAGTGCCGGGAAGATGCCACCCCCTCCAGCGGTACTATCTGCGGGAGATTCTGCTTCTTTAAATGATTACTTAAATTGCTCAGGCAAATAAGGAGGGAAGGATGCGCTTTATCCTAGGTTTCATTCTAGCGTTTTCAAGTAATGCTTTCGGTGCGGAGTTTACAAAGAGTAACAATACTGTGAGCTGGCATGCAGTAGGAACTCCGGGGTTCTTACGTATTGACGGTAAAGGTGGTGCTGCTGAAGGTGTCCTCAATACCGCCATCAGCAAAGTGTCTGGCGTGTTGACGGTAGCTTTAAGTGATTACAAGACAGGTATTAGTTTGCGCGATGAGCATATGAAAAGTAAGTATTTAGATGTAGGTAAATACCCCACGGCTAAACTTGAGATAAAAGATCAGCCATATGCTGAAGGTGTTGAAGGGAAAATGGCGGGGGTTTTGACCCTTAAGGATGTGTCTAAACCAGTAACCATTTCTTTTAAGGTTACAGGGAAGAAAGTTTCTGCTAACTTTAAGATTAATATCCGGGATTATCCGTCCATCGGCGTGCCTGTATACTTGGGTGTAACCGTAGCAGATGAAGTGGAAATTACTGTAGATGCGACCACTACTCCTTAGCTTTCTTGCTTTAAGCATAGGCGGCTCCGCTTATGCTTTCCCTTCTAATACTCGTTATGGTTATGCTAACTGCTCTTCTTGCCATGTAAGTCCTACAGGCGGGGGAGTTTTAAATAGTTATGGACATATGAGTGCTGAGGAGTTGCTCAGTAGCTTCTCTTCTCCCCATGAGTCCGAAGCTACCTTTGGAGCTTTGCATTCATACGGATCCGTCGCAGATAATTATGTAAGGGTAGGCGCGGATGTTCGATATCTATCCTTACGCACAGCATCTAAAACACAACCCCTCCACGTTGAAGATTTTTGGATGCAAAGAGAAGGTGAGGTAGCGGTATCCTTGACTAAGGAATTAATCCTTGTCGGATCTGTTGGGTATTACGCCGTAGGCAATGATTTATATCAGGTACAAAGTCGGCGGGACTACGCACTTGTTAATATGAACGACTACGTATCACTAAGGGTAGGTAAATTCTTTCCCGCCTACGGACTTCTGGTTGAAGATCACACAGTAGCTACTCGCTCAGGACTTGGTTGGGATCAAGGTCAAGAAACATACAATATAGAAATGTCCCTAAAGAATTCTATGGGGGATTTCTTTTTAACTTACCTAGTGGCTGGAACAACCTCTAGCAGATACGCTTTCACACCCACCAAGTCAGGAGTTGCCGGGCGCTTAACAGGGTATGTCGGCAGCAGTTCTCAAATCGGTATCAGTGGTTTGTATTACCAACTTCTTTCTCCTGGTGGAGGATATCAAGCATACTACGGAGCTTTCGGTGTTTTAGGTTTTACTCCAAGTCTTTATTTGCTGGGTGAAATAGACGGCGTTACTACAGTAAATCCTAAAATTAAAAATGAAATGTACTCCTACAGTATGCTAGGGTTTGAAGTCTCTAAAGGGGTTCATCTTCAAACAGCTTATCAAGTAGCAGACAGAGTAAAAAAATATGATTTTAGAATTCAATGGTTTCCACGACCACATTATGAGATAGTAGGTTCTATCGGACAGACCACGAACGCATTAATCGTTGAAATGCTTTTACACTATTATCTGTGAGGAGAACTTTTTGAAACTTTGGAAAATATATCAAACAGTTAACAATGACTGGGATACCAAGTTGAGATGCGCGTTTTCCCTGATAACAAATGCTATGACAACTATAGAGACTCTTATGCCCCCAACATGGTTGAGTTTGGAACCAACGAGTCCATACTCTTTGAGACCTTTCAAGAGTACAAAAACTCATTTATAACAAAGGTGATTACGAAAGAGGAGGCTGATATTCTGACGCGCCTTTTCGGTGTCAAAGTCAACCAGGACAGTAGGTATTTTTCTGGTTACGGAAAGTTCCTTTGCCTCTACGAGTGAAGCCATTCCCTTTGCACATAAGCTTTAACTTCTTGCACTGTTTGCCTGTTAACATCTCTACAATTTTCTATGCGGATTTTGGTTAGAGGGTCTTCGGCGAGTTTGATCTTATCTAAAAGGTTTTCTCTGGTTAAAGTGAAAGGCTCTCCTCTGACCGCTTGACATCTGCAATCAAAATCAATAATTACAGTGCGTTAATGTATTTTTATTGAACTCAGTTCAAAACTAGATAAATAACTATAACTCCGCCTCAAAGATTAAAGTGAAAACCTGATTTTTGAGGGACTTTATGGATATTACATACCCCTGCCTTATGCTCGGTGACTGCCTAGAAAAAATGAAAGAAATACCGGACACTAGTGTTGACTTGGTAGTGACTAGCCCACCCTATGACAACCTTCGGAACTATAATGGTTACTCATTTGATTTTGAAAAAATAGCGCATGAGTTAGCCAGAGTATTAAAAGAAGGCGGCGTGATTGTCTGGGTTGTAGGTGATTCCACAGTAAAATGTTCTGAGACAGGCACTAGCTTCCGGCAAGCCTTATATTTTAAAGATGTTTGCGGTTTAAACATGCATGACACAATGATTTATCGTAAACAAAATTACATACCACTCACACACAACAGATATGAGCAGGAATTTGAGTATATGTTTGTTATATCAAAGGGCAGACCTAAGCATTTTATGCCAATTAAAGTGCCGTGCATTTATGCTGGAGAGGATAAAAGTGAAGGAAAGCGCAAATTCTACAAAGACTCTAAGACATACGGAACTGGCAACAAGAACACCAAGGTAAGCCTTGATAAAATTAAGGGAAACGTCTGGACCTACTTAGTAGGCAATACAACACCAGACGCGAAGCCATGGAAACATCCCGCTAAATTCCCCCTCCAACTCGCGCTAGACCACATTCGATCATGGTCAAATCACAATGATATTGTTTTAGATCCCTTTTTAGGGAGCGGGACTGCTGGGGTTGCTGCGCTAGAATTAGACAGGCGATTTATCGGGATTGAGATATCGGAAGAATATTTCAAAATAGCTCAAGCCCGTATTCAAGCGGCTATTGATGAAAAGTCCCAGCTTCTTTTCTCGGAAGTGCCTTAGTCTAAAAGCCGGAAGCCAAACGGAAGCCAAAAGGAAG
>Ga0315285_10003156_pt1 | contig 17253 bp, 9 predicted proteins | sample YL17G09_36_MG_FD_203698 | JGI IMG/M metagenome (GOLD analysis project Ga0315285, IMG submission 203698) | Sediment microbial communities from Yellowstone Lake, YNP, Wyoming, USA - YL17G09_36 | ecosystem: Environmental > Aquatic > Freshwater > Lake > Sediment | place: USA: Wyoming | collected... | reverse complement strand
TGCCGCCCTGGCTGTATCGAGGGTCCTTGCTACTGATGTTGAAAACACCGTTGTAGGCATTTGCGCCGTAGAGCGCTGATCCGGGACCTCGAACCAATTCCAGGGATGCCAGGTCGGGGAGGAAAGAAGAAACCAATGTCCAATTCTGAGCTCCCAGCAAGATAATGCTCATATCGACACCGTCCATCAAAGTGAGGACGCGGCGGTTTAGACTGGAGTTAAAGCCTCGCGTATTGAGATTAAAATCATAGAGCCCGCCCTGTGTCGAATCGACGCCCGGGGTTGTTTCCAAGATCTTAGGCAGCTCCCCGTGAGCGATTTCCCGTTCGATCGCCGCCTCCTCCACCACACTCACCGCCGCAGGAGCATCAACGACGCGTTCCGTGCGACGTGATGCTGCCTGGACTATCAGGGTATGGGCAAGCAGAACCTCCCATTCAACATCCACATTGCATTGTGTGGGGCTGCCGGCCGCGACAACCATGTCTTCCTTTGTGACGGAGTTGTCTCCCTGCTTGAAAATGAGTGTATATTTTCCAGGCCGGAGGCGATCGAAGGTGTAAACCCCATTCTTATCGGTAATCGTCGAAAGCGAGAGTTCCTTCAGGACAACATCGACCCCGCCGACGGGCTTGCCGGCCTTCGTCACCTGGCCCCGGATGCGGCCTGGGTCCTCGGCTCGGGAAAACACCGGAATCAGAAGGACAAAGACGCATATTAAGGCGTTCTTTTTCATTTTTCTCCTCAAACCTATCGTAAGGATAAATCCATCGGAGGTCGGAACATGTCAAGAACGGTTGAGGGCGGTCGCATCACGGTGACTTTTCCGCGTGCAAATACTTGCGGCACTCGTCCGTCGTCAAAGCGCGCGTGACGCGCGATTTCGCCATCGAGATGATTTCGTCAAGCGGCAGCGCATAGATGCGCACGGTACCGTCGCTGCACGACCCCGCCAGCCGCTTGCCGTCCGGACTGAAGGCAATGCTATTAAATTTTGCAGCATTAGGGGAGTGAAGCGTCAGTGGCTGTTCGCTCCGCGCGCTCTCGATTGTAACATTCCATAGTTTGATGGTCCCGTCGCCACTGGCCGTTGCTACGCGCGTACCGTCCGGGCTGAAAGCTGCGTCCAAAACGTTACCGGTGTGGCCCGAGAGTGTAAGCAGGACCTGGCCGGTCGCCGCGTCCCACACTTTCGCTGTCCCGTCCTGGCTTGCCGTGGCGATGCGCCGCCCGTCAGGGCTAAAGGCCACAGCCCAGAGACCGGCCCCGTGCCCGGAGAGCGTGAGCAATTCTTTGCCGGTGGCCGCATCCCACACCTTTGCGGTCCCATCAAGGGACGGCGTGGCAATCCGGGCGCCGTCGGGACTGAAGGCGATACCAGCGGCAGGTTGGGTGTGGCAACACAAGGTGAGCAGCTCTTTGCCGGTGGCCGCATCCCAGACTTTGGCAGTGCCTCCGGCAGTCGCCGCGGCAATCCGCTTCCCATCGGGACTGAATCCCACGCGAAGACCCAGGGGGAAAGGAAAAGCCGGCGCAGGCAGACTGAGCAGTTCTTTTCCGGTCCTCGAGTCCCATAGTCTGACCGTCTGGTCAGCGCTGGTAGTCGCCAAGCGACGGCCATCCGGGTCAAAGGCAATACTTTTGAGACCATTCGCATGTCCGGATAATGTGAGCAGTTCGTTCCCCGTTAGCGCGTCCCAGATTTTGGCGGTCATGTCGGAGCTGGCCGTTGCCAAGCGCGCCCCATCCGGGCTATAAGCAAGATGGGAGACTCCCCGGGCGTGACCCGCAATGGTGAGCCGATCGCGGTTTCCCGCCGGGGTAATATCCCACACTTTGACGGTGCCGTCTCGGCTCCCCGTAGCCAGGCGCAGGCCGTCCGGGCTGAAGGATCCGCCCCACACTTCACCGATATGTCCAGGCAGAGTCTGCAACAACTGTCCGGTCGTTGCATCCCACACTCTCACCATCCCATCCTCGCCACCCGTCGCCAAGCGCGTTCCGTCCGGGCCAAAGACGACGCGAATGGAAGTGCCCTGAGTTCTTAGCGTCATTAACAACTGCCCTGTGGCGCTATCCCAGATTTTCGCCGTCCCATCGCTGGCCCCCGTAGCCAGGCGTTTCCCATCGGGACTGGAGGCGATGTCCCAGAGACCAGCCGTATGACCCGTCAGGGTGAGCAACAGTTTGCCGGTGTCGGCATCCCATACCTTTGCGGTGCGCTCCGGTTCATTAAACCAACTACTCGTCGCCAGGCGTTTCCCATCAGAGGTAAAGACGATGCTGCCGACTCCAGCCGTATGTCCGATTAGGGTGAACAGCTCTTTACCCGTCGCCGCGTCCCAGACTTTGGCGGTTTTATCCATACTGGCTGTTGCCAGGCGCGTGCCATCCGGGCTGAAGGCGATACCCATGACATAGTCTTTGTGGCAACACAAAGTGAGCAATTCTTTGCCCGTGACCGCGTCCCACACTTTGGCGGTCTTGTCGTAGCAGGAAGTTGCCAGGCGCGTGCCATCGGGGCTGAAGGCGACACCCGTGACATCCATGGTGTGGCCGCGCAAAATGAGCAATTCTTTGCCCGAGGCCGCGTCCCACACCTTGGCGGTTTTGTCGATGCTAGCCGATGCTAGTCTTTTCCCGTCCGGGCTGAAAGCGATGCGATAGAGCCCAGCGGTGTGTCCGCGTATTGTGAGCTGTAATCGCGACGCCTGCACCGCACGGTGCAACGCTTCTTCGGCTTCCACCAGGACGGGCTTGCCGCCGGGGGAACCGACCGACACCGCTTGCAGCGCGAGCAAGATGCTGCGCTCGGGGTCAGCGCTCAAATTGTTCACCGCATTCACCGACAATTCGCGCGCAAAGGCAACTTGGCGTTGGTACTCGGCATTGTTCCGTTCTGTTTTCGCCCGCTGTGCCAGCCATGCGGCGGCAAAGGCAAGCCCGACCGCAACAAGCAAGGCGCCCGCGAGGAACATGGCGCGTTGGCGCAATCGACCGGCGGCGCGCGTTTGCTCTTCGGCCCGGCGCTTTTCGGTTTCGGCCAGTTTGCGCGCCGCTTCCAGTTCGCGTCGCTGACGGGCGGCATCTTCAGCTTCACGCTCCTGCCGCTCGGCCAGACTCGCGTCGAGAAAGGCGCGCTCGTCGTGCGTGAGCGCGAGCTTGGTCCCCGCGACCCAGCCCTCGAATTGCGCAAGCCGCGCGCCCTGCAGGAGGAAACTCGCATCGCGCCGGGCGTTGACCCATTCCGCCGCGGCGGCGGCCAACAACCGCAGCAGGCGCACGTCGGCACGGCTGGCGTCCAGCCATTCGTGCAGGCGTTTCCACTCGCGCAAGAGCGCCTCGTGCGCCACTTCGACCGTTGACCCGCGCGTTGCGGGGTCGCGGTCAAAGGAGAGCAGGCGCGCTTTGCCGAATGTCTCGATGACGGCGTCCATTACGCGCTCTCCCGCTGCCCCCTCTCCCAAACTCTGGAGAGGGAGTTGGGGAGTGAGGGAAATCAGTTCGGTGCGCAGGACACGTCGGCGGGTATCTTCGACGCCTTCGCCCAGCGTCACCAGGCGCAGAAATAGTTGGCAGGCGGCATCCTGGCTGGCTGGGTCGAGCGCAGCGTAGACCTCTTCGGCGCGGCGGCCCAGCGCGCCCATCACCCTGCCGATGGCGCGATACCCCGTCTGGGTGAGCAGACGACCCTCGCGCCGCTCGAACAACTCGGTCAGGGCGTATTGCAGGAGCGGCAGCGCGCCGGGCTGTTCCCTGATGTCGGCGACAATGTCCGTCACGAGGCCCGGCTCAAGCTGGGCGCCCACGCGCTCAGCCGGCCCGGCAATCGCCCGCGCCAACTCGTCCGTCGTCAGCGGCACGACGACTTCCGTGCGCTTGCTCATCAACTCGCTGAAATCCGGGTACATCAGCGGGCGGTCGTAAAAGTCGGCGCGCAGCGTGAGGATGATGCGCACCGGGCTGCGCGGGTCCGTCACCGCCGCGTACAGGCTGTCGAGGAAATGCCTGGCTTCGGCTTTGTCTTCGATAAGCGTAAAGACCTCTTCGAACTGGTCGATGATCAGCAGCAGCGTGCTGTCGGGCGAGGGCAAAACCAGGCGTGCGGCGCGCGATAGTCCGCGCTCGTCGCGCCTCAGTTGCTCCATCAGCCCGCCGGGCTGATGGGCGGCGATGCGCAGCAGCCCGATTTCGAGTTCTTCCAGCGGATGCGGGCCGGGCAGCATCTCTACGACGAACCACTTGTCCGAGCCGGGCAACCCCCCGCGTCGCAGCGTCGGGAGCACACCCGCTTTGACGACGGACGACTTGCCCGAGCCGCTCGGGCCGACGACTGCGAGGAACCGGCTATCACCCTCTCTCCGGCCCTCTCCCTGCGAGGGAGCGGGAGCAAGTCGAGTGAGCAGGTGCGCGGTCAAGGCCTCGCGGCCAAAAAAGTCGAGCGCGTCGGCTTCCTGGAACGCGCGCAGGCCTTTGTACGGATTAGGCACGGCCAGCATTTGTTCGGTGATGGGCAGCGCAACTCGTGTGGTCGTTTCGGGAGACAGCGCGCGCCGAAAATCAGTCATCAACGCCGTGACATCCGCATAGCGCGCGGCGGGGTCTTTCGCCGCGGCGCATTGGATGACGCGATCCAGCTCGGCGGGCAGGTCGGGACGGACCTTCTGCACGGATGGAAGCGGCACGGTCGTGTGTTTGATGAGCAGCTCGCCGATTGAACAGCCTTGAAAGGGATGCTGACCCGTCATCATCTCGAACAGCATCACCCCCAGACTGTAAATGTCGGTCTGCGGCGTGTTCGCCCGGCCTTCCACCTGCTCCGGCGAGATGTACGCGGGTGTGCCGGTGATGCCAATCGTCGCCGTGGCCAGGGCCTGGACACGCACGACTTTGGCAATGCCGAAATCGGACAGATACGCATTGCCCTCTTCGTCCAACAGAATGTTGCCGGGTTTGAGATCGCGATGGATGACGCCCTGCCGGTGCGCCGCCGCCAGCGCTGCGCCAATCTGCTCCAGCCAGAGGGTCACCTGGGACAGGCTCAACGGGCCACGCTGAAGCGCCCGCCCCAACGTGCCGCCCTTCATCAGGCGCATGACCAGATAAGCGCCCTCCGGGTCGCGCCAGTAGTCATACAAGGGAACGATATGCAGATGTTCCAGTTGGGCGACGAGCTGGGCTTCGACCTCAAAGCGCCGGATGAAATCGGGGTGGCTGGCGTGTTCGGGGAGAATGATCTTTATGGCGACCTCGCGGTCCACCACGGACTGGCGGGCGCGATAGATCGCGCCATAGGCGCCTGTACCGATCTGCTCGAGCAGTTCATAGCCGCGAATCGTTTGGCCGCAAAGATCGTTCATGGCGTACCTCAACAAAGCGTCAACATGCGCTAGCGTTAAGCCGGAGTCTCTCCAGAATCGCCCCGAAACGCGGATCGGGGGCCAAGGCCGGCATCATCATCTCCGTATAGACATGGACAAAGGCCATCAAGGTATCCCGCTCCCGGATCCCCGTCTCCAGCCACTCAAAGGCGCCTTCAAGGATAAGAATTTGCTTTTTCCGCAGCCTGGCGAATTCCCGCTCCGTACGATGAATTTACTCTCCTAACCATATCGGAACTATATCTCGGGCCGGGCGGCATAGTCAATAATCACGAAAACCGCGCTCGCAGATCATATCCGGACAAGAAGCCCCGGCGCACCGGCTGAAAGACGATAGACTCCCGCTCCCCGTGATTTCGAAATCTTATAAATATTAGGGATAGTTTCCTTTTTTCGCAGCGTGTGGAACGGCAGCTCGGGACGATGATTCTCCCCTCCTAACCATACCGGAAATCTACTGCCAACCTCGCTGGGCTGTCAACAAACGCGTTCTCCTCGGCCGCACTCATGGAGCCGCAAACACGTCTCCATGAGTACAGGCCGAAGCGGCCGCCGCGAGCGCGACCTGCTCGAAGACACGCAAGGGCGGCGGCTTCGCCGCCGCGAACTGTAGCTTCAGGCGGTCGACGATCCGGTCCACGGCCTCGAAGTCGATGACAAAAGAGACGACCTTGATCACCGGCTTGGACCGGCAAATCACGCAGAGAAAACATCAACCGTCGTTGACGCTCGCCATAGAGAAAAAAAACGACGGGGAACTATCGATGAACGGAGGAAAAAAACTCTTTCGGGATCTTCCCCGGTTGACGGGGATCGCCGCCCAGTGATATGTTTTGTGAAGCATAAAGAAATCGAAGGAGGGCTTGCCTTGAGAAAAAAACTGTTTCTCGCGGGCCTTCTCATCAGTCTGCCTTCCCTATCCGGTCTCCCCTCCGCGGCGGAGGAAACGCTCAAAATCACGTATCTCTCCAGGATCCAGGAGCCGTCCTGGGCGTGGGGCTCTGAGGCCGGAATATACATCAACCAGAATAAGCTTTACATTCCTCTCGGATACCCCGGATTAGCGGTCTATGACATCAGCCGGCCCGACCAACCCGTGCGGCTGAAGGTCATGAGCTTTTTCGAACTCGGCGGCCAAGCGGGCCCGCTGGCAGTCCGGGAGAACCGGGCCTACGTCGCCCTGCCCGAGAAATCCGTCATTGCTGTCATCGATGTTTCCAATCCGTCCCGGCCGGCGGTCCTGACCCGCTTTTCCGTCGCCCAGGGCGTCCAACGGCTTCAAATCCGCGGCTCCTATCTCTACGTCCAGGGCGGAAGCTCGATCCAAAATGAAGGAGGCATTTTTGCTTTTGACCTATCCAAAGAAACGCCCGCCCCGGCCGGCCAGTACACGAAGGACCTGATCGATCCCGGGTTTTATATCAGCGGGACAGGGATGGTTTTTTTGGCCCGGACGCCGGCTTACGCGTACGACTCGGCCAAGATCGACTGCGTCGACATGAGCCGGCCCGATAAGCCCGTCCTTAAAAGTCAATGGGCCTCCGCGTATCCCGGGAACATCTTCGATATCGACATGAACGGAACCCGGCTCTTTTGCGCGGCCTACTGGGGCGGCATCTGGGTTCTGGATGCTTCGGACATCACGGGCCTGAAGCTCGCGGCCCGTTATGACTGGATCCGGCGGGAACCTTACGCCAAATCCATCAGCGCCGTTCCCCCCTACGCATTTCTGGCCCAAGGAGGGCCCGTCATGGCGGATCAAAAGTTCGCGGAGTATAAAATGTCCGGGGAAGGCTTGAGGCTCATACAAGAGATACCCGCGTCGACCTACACCCATTCCGTCTCGCGGGCCGGGGAGCTCCTGTTCCTGATCGAACAGGAATCCCCCTGGGGCAACAGCTATCCGCAAAAAATCATCCGCGTCTACCGAATCGAGACCGCTCTCCTCGCACCGACTCAGGTTTCCCTCAAAAGGCAGATCAACCGAAGCCTTTTCTTCCAGGAGGCCGTTCACACCATCAGCTGGCAGTCGAATCCCGGCAATGCGGGAACCGCCGTCTCGGGCTATCGGGTCTACAGGAAACCGGCCGGCGGAAACGACGATGAATACATTTTACGGGGGGCCGTGTCTGGAAGCACGCTCAGCTATGTCGATCCCCGGCTGAAGATGTCCCAGAAATTCGAATACGTCGTCACGGCCGTCGACCGCGAAGGTCTGGAGAGTCCATTTTCGCTTTCCGTCAAGAACTGAAGCTCCACGGACTTACGTCCGTGGGATCTGCCCATTGCAGGCATTGGAGCGCCTGTCCCCGAAGCGGGGATTCGCTATCCCTCCACGGACTTACGTCCGTGGATTCCCGCGAGGGGATTGAATCCCCTCCCCGAGCAGGCGGGAATCCGGGGACGGCGCGGTCTGTCCGAAAAAATCGAGGAATTCCTTCCGGATCTTTTTTTTCCGAAAGCGGCAACGTTGGCTCCGGTCCATCCGTATAGAATAATGTATGAACCGGAATTCTATTCCAGTCCATCCACTCGTGCCGTTTAAGACAGGAGGTCCATCATGCTTCGTCGCGACTTCATCAAGGTCGGTGGGGCCGGGCTGGCCGCCCTGCCGCTCCTGAGCTTCGATTCCCCGGGGGACCGCTTGGCCCTCGCCCCGGAGTCGAGGGAATCCACGCTCTGGATCCACGGCTCGCCCTACGCCGGCCACGCCGATCCGCGTTCCAGCTTCCGAGGGCTGACGCCGGCAGAGGTCCGCGCCCAGATCGTCCATTTCCGGACGGCCGAACCCTACCGCCGGACGATCCTGTTCAAACTATAAGGAGACAACAAGGATGAAAGATCTCGCAGCACTCGCACTGGACACGGCACGATCGAAGGGCGCATCCTACGCCGACATCCGCGTCTGCCGCTACCACAACCAGTACATCGTCGGCCGCGACGACCGCATCGAGGCCGTCGCCGACACCGAGGACCTGGGGTTCGGCGTGCGCGCGGTCGCCGACGGGGCCTGGGGATTCGCTTCGAGCTACCGGGTCGAGAAGGAGGAAATCCAGCGGATCGCCTCATTGGCCGTCGACGTGGCCAAGGCCAGCGCCCGGATCCTCAAGAACCGGGTCGAACTCGCCGCCGAGCCCGCCCATCGCGACCATTGGCAGTCGCCGATCCAGAAGAATCCTTTCAAAATCCCGACCGACCGGACGATCGACCTCATTCTGGCCATCAACAAGGAAATGCTCAAGGTCGAGGGAATCAAGGTCGCGACCTGCTTCTTCAATTTCAACAGCGTCTGGAAATTGTTCGCCTCGACCGACGGGTCGATGATCGAGCAAGACCTCATTTACGTCTATCCCAATGCAACGGCCGTCGCGGTCGGCGCGGGCGACTCCCAGACTCGCTCGATCCAGATCCCGCCCGAGCAAAAAGGCTATGAGCTCATCGATTCCGTGAACTGGATCGAACGCGCCCGCCAAGCGGCCGAGGAAGCCGTCCGGAAGCTCAAGGCCAAGGAGGGCGTGACCGGGACCAAGGACCTGATCCTGATGCCTTCCCACCTCTGCCTGACCATTCATGAGAGCATCGGCCACGCCACCGAGCTCGACCGGGCCCTCGGCTGGGAGGCGGGATACGCCGGCACGACCTTTGTGACCCGCGATAAGCTGGGAACGCTTAAGTACGGCTCGCCCCTGATGAACATCGTGGGCGACAAGCTCCTCCCCAACGCCCTCGGCACGGCCGGCTACGACGACGACGGGGTCAAGGCGCGCAGCTTCCCGATCATCAAGGACGGCCTGTTCGTCGGCTACCAGACGACCCGCGAGCTCGCCCGCTTCGTCGGCGAAAAGGAGTCCAAGGGCTGCGCCTACGCCGATTCCTGGTCCTCGTTCCCGATCCAGCGCATGCCCAACATCTGGCTCCAGCCCGGCGAGAAACCGCTCTCTCCCGACGAGCTCGTCGCCGACACCAAGGACGGCCTCCTCTTCGACGGGACGGGGAGCTTCAGCATCGACCACCAGCGCTACAATTTCCAGTTCGGCGGCGACGCGATCTGGGAGGTCAAGAACGGCAAGCTCGGCGACATGGTCAAGAACGTCGCCTACCAATCCAAGACGACCGACTTCTGGGGATCGCTCGACGCGGTCTGCTCCAAGGACCATTGGGAGAACTGGGGGGTGTTCGGCTGCGGGAAAGGCGAGCCGATGCAGACGGCCCGGATGGGGCACGGGAGCGCGCCCTCCCGCTTCCGCCGGGTCAACATCATCAGCGCCGGAGGCAAGATATGATCCTCGAAGAAAAAGAACTCAAGGCCCTGCTGGAAAAGATCATCTCCGAGAACCCGGGACAATCCCTGTCGCTGGGAATCTCCTCTTCGGAGACGGGCTCGACCCGCTTCGCCGACAACGCCATATCGACCAACGGCGTTACCAACGGTCTCAACCTGAGCGTGGAGGTCCTCAAGGGCAAGAAAAAGGGAATCGTCATCCTCAACGAGCTGAGCCCGGAAAAGATCCGAGACGGCGTCGCGCGGGCGGATGCGATCGCCGACGTCGTCCCCGAGAACATCGAAACCATGCCGATGCTCGGACCCCAGACCTATCCGCCGACACCGCCCCTCTATTATCGGCAGACGGCCGAATATTCGCCCAAAGGCCGGGTCGACGCCATCGCGGCTGTCATCGACAGGGCCAAGAAAGACGGTTTGACGGCGGCGGGCTTCTTCGAGACAAGCTCGGGAACCTATGCCGGCCTGAATTCTCTCGGCCAATATTATTTCGTCCCCTACTCGCGGGCCGGCTTCAACACGACCTTCCGGAGCGAGGGCGGCTCGGGCTGGGCCGCGGCCGACGAGGAAAACGTCGAGAAGCTCGCGGTCGAGGTGCTGGCCGAGCGGGCGCTCAGGACTTCGCTTGATTCGAGAGGAGCCAAACCGCTCGCGCCCGGGAAATACACGGTCATCCTCGAGCCCGCGGCCGTGGCCGACCTGGTCGCGTTCATGATGTACAACTTCTCGGCGCGCGAGGCCGACGAAGGGCGGAGCTTCCTGTCCAAGGAAGGCGGGAAGAACCGGCTGGGCGACAAGCTCCTGACCTCCAAAATCACGATCTGGAGCGATCCGGCCTTCGCCGCCCTGCCGGCAGCGCCGCTGGGCGACGACGGGCTGCCCCAGCAGAAGACGGTCTGGATCGAGAAGGGCTTCGTCAAGAACCTGATCACCACCCGCTACTGGGCCGAGAAGACGGGCCGGAAGCCGGTCTCGTTCCCGCCCAACATCCTCATGGAGGGCGGCCAGGGATCGGTCGAGGACCTGGTCGGATCGACCGAGAAGGGCGTCCTGGTCAGACGGCTCTGGTACATCCGCGACCTGAACCCTATGATCCTTCTCCTGACGGGCCTGACCCGGGACGGCGTCTTCCGGATCGAGAAGGGCAGGATCAGCCATCCTGTCAACAACTTCCGGTTCAACGAAAGTCCCGTCAACGTCCTTCGCAATATCGCGGCGATGTCGAAAGCCGGGCGGGCGGTGGGCGGCGAGACCGGCCAGTCGTGCTTCGTCCCCGCCCTCAAAGTCAAGGAATTCAACTTCTCGAGCGTCTCGGACGCGGTTTGAGAGAAGACGAGCGGCTTTACCTCGAACATCGGAAACGCTGAAGCTCTATCCGTTTCCGATGGCTTTTCGCGGAATACGCAAGAAAAAGCAACGGCTGGAGGGGGACATAAGCCGAATTCTGTTCCCGCGCGAGCGGGGGCGATTATTTATCTGGCCGGCCGGTTGCCCGGACGGTCCTGCGGCCTACCCACCCCTTCGGACGGGCCGTCCTCGAACGGGGTCTCTTTGGCCTTGCTCCGGATGGGGTTTGCCGTGCGCCGCGCGTCGCCGCTCGGCCGGTGAGCTCTTACCTCGCCGTTTCACCCTTGCCCCTCCCGGGCCCGAGGGCCCGCGAGGGGCGGTCTAGTCTCTGTGGCACTTTCCCCCGGTCGCCCGGAGTCGCCGTTAGCGACCATCCTGCCCTGTGGAGTTCGGACTTTCCTCCCCCTCCTCCTGGTCGGAGGAAGGAGCAACCGCCTCGCCCACTCCAGCCGTCGTCTTAGGAATGCCGTACTACTCTAATATCTTATACCGGTTAGCCCGCGGCCTGTCAATCCCTCGACACTCATGGAAGCCCCGAGTGCTGCAAGGCTGCTCCCCGGCCGAAGCTCCACGGACTTATGCTCATTGGAGCGCCGGTACTCATGAACCGTTTCCGGTTCGTGAGTGCATGAATGCCGGGGCTTGTTCGGGATTAACCCTGAGCCTCGCTTCTCGTCCCCGCCCTGAAAGGCGGGGCTCCGATTCAAAGCCCCGCCTTTCAGGGCGGGGTAGCGTCGGCGAACGGGTCAATTGCCCGGGCTTCCTCCAGCTTATGAATCGGTGCCGCCAAGAATTTCAGGACGGCCTTTGAGCGCCCGGCGTTTTTTCCTGCTCACGGGCACCCGTTCCTCTTTTCCGAAGTTGCTGACGGCCGCCGAGTCGTGGGGAGCTTCAGTATTTGATGACGGTATAATCGTAGCCGGTGCCCGAGCCTTTACTATATCCGCTCACGCAGACATGGCCCGCGCTGTCCACGGCTATGGCTTCCGCGCCATCGTCGCCGTTCCCCGGCCCGTTGTATCTCTTCACCCATATCTGGTTTCCCGAGCTGCTGTACTTGATCGTGGCAAAATCACGATAGGTGCCTAAACCCGGGCTTTCTCCGGTCACGTAGACATTGCCGGAGCTGTCCACGGCCACAGCCAATGCGAAGTCGTCGCCGTTCCCCGGCCCGTTGTATCTCCTCACCCAGAGCTGCTTTCCGGAGCTGTTGTATTTGATCGTGGCGTAATCATAGCCGGTGCCCGGCGCTTTGCTATATCCCGTGACGTAGACATTGCCGGAGCCGTCCGCGGCCAGAGCCACGGCATAGTCATCCCGATTGCCCGGCCCGTTGTATCTCTTGGCCCAGAGCTGGTTGCCGGAGCTGCTGTATTTGATCGTTGCATAATCACGATAGGTGCCTGAACCCGGGCTCTCTCCTGTCACGTAGACGTTGCCGGATTTGTCCACGGCCACGGCCCTTGCGAAATCGTCGCCTTTGGCGGGCCCGTTGTAACTCTTCACCCACACCTCGTCGACGGCTTGGGCGGAACCCTTATCGTAAAATAATGTGATGATGGCTACTATGACTGCCAATAACACTGTAAAAAACATAGCTGGCGCTTTTCTCTTTTTCATAATCTTCACACCTTCCCTTTCTTCGCAGCTTTCATTCGATCAGGCATGCTTTGCTTATCCAGCAATGCACCTCAGCCTATCGTTCTTTTGTTGGAGAAGATATAACAGTCTCCCCAGATTGTCAAAAATGAGGGATGTAAACCGTATTCCGGTCCGTCGCGAGCGGGAACGGTGAGAATGATACGTAAACTTCGAACCTCACTCCCCCTCCTCCTCGGAGGAAGGAGCAGCCGCCTCGCCCACGCCGGCCGTTATCTTGATGCCGTACTGCTCCAATTTCTTATACAGGTTGCTGCGCGGCGTATCGATCTCCCGGGCGGTCTGGGAGATGTTCCAGCCGTTCACCTCGAGCTTGGCCAGGATGAAATCCTTTTCGGCCAGATCCCGGTACTCGCGGAGCGTTTTGACGGCCTTGGCGTCCGGAAGGAGGACGGACCGCTCGCCGCTGACCGTCTCGGGGAGGTCCCGCCGCCGTATGACCTCGCCGTCGGTCATGATGATAAGCCGCTCGACCAGGTTCCGGAGCTCGCGGACGTTCCCCTTCCAGGGATATTTCATCATGGCCTCGAGGGCGTCCTCGGCGAAACGCTTGGGACGGGCGTTGTTCTCATCGGCATAGGTTCGGCAGAAATATTCCGCCAGGATCTGGATATCCTCCTTGCGCTCGCGGAGCGGTGGCGAGACGAGCGGGACGACGTTCAGCCGGAAGAAGAGGTCTTCTCGGAAGCGGCCCCGGCCGATCTCCTCATGAAGGTCCTTGTTGGTCGCCGTGATGACCCGGACATCGACCTTGTTCGTCCGGCTTGAGCCGACTTTCTGGACCTCTCCCTCCTCCAGGACCCGGAGGACCTTGGACTGGGTTTTGAGGCTCATGTCCCCGATTTCGTCCAGGAAGATCGTTCCGCCGTCGGCCTGCTCGAACTTGCCCGACTTCTTCTCGGTCGCGCCCGTGAAGGCCCCTCTTTCGTGGCCGAACAGCTCCGACTCGATGAGCTCCTCGGGGATGGCCGCGCAGTTGACCTGGACGAAGGGCTCTTTGGTCCGGAGGCTCAGGTTATGGATGGCCCGGGCGATGAGCTCCTTGCCCGTCCCGCTCTCGCCGAAAATGAGGACGGTCGCGTTCGTCGGGGCGATCTTCTGGACCTCCTTCCAGAGACCCTGGATGAGGGGGTGGCTCCCGATAATCTCGTAGCGTTTCTCGGCCTTCCTCTTGAGGTCCTGGCATTCTCGCAGGAGCCGGTTCTGGGTCAGGGCGTTCCGGATGCGGAGCAGGACCTGGTCCCGGGACAGCGGCTTCTCCATGAAATCGAAGGCGCCGAGCTTGGTCGCCTCGACGGCCGCTTTGACGGTCGCCTGCCCCGAGATCATGATGACATCGGGGGCGAAGGGCTTCCGCCGCAGATCCTGGAGGATGCCCAGGCCGTCCTTGCCCGGAAGCATGATATCAAGGAGGATGAGGTCCGGCATCTCCTGGACGGCCAGCATGTCCAGCGCGTCCTCGCCCGACGAAGCCTCGACGACGGTATAGCCTTCGTACTCGAGGATCATCCGCAGGGATTTGCGGATGTTCTCCTCGTCGTCGACGATCATGATCCGGGCTTTGATGTCGCTTTTCATGGAATTGCTCCGAAACCCCGCCTATTTTACCATTAATTCCGAGGACACACGACTTAATTCACGCCCGGGAATAATTCTGGGGACACATCACTTAATTCCCGCCCTCCGCCCTAAAAATCAAAACCGATCCGAATTAAGTGATGTGTCCCCAAAATTAATTTACATGCGGCGTAAAATTGTTTAACATGAAGGGGTCGGCCCAAGGAAAGAAACTTGGCACAAAATCGGCATTATAAATCGCGGCGGGCCGGATGAAAGCGAGAAATGACTCGACCCTCCTTCCCTCCTCCTTCCTTTTCCTCGCCGCTTTTCTCACGGCCCACCCCCTTTTTCCCTCCCCGGCTGAGGTCAGCAAATTTTTCAATCTGGACAACGGCCTGAGGGTTTTCCTCCTCGAAAAGCGCGATGTCCCACTCCTCAACGTCGCGACGGCCGTCAACCTGGGCTCCAAGGACGAGACCGCCGAGACGAACGGCCTCGTCCACATCCTGGAGCACTGCATCCTGTTCCGGGGGACCGAGGCCCGCGCCGGGGGTGACGCGGGCCTCGCTTCGAGGAGTCGGGGCGCCTACTTCAACGCCCACACCGATCAGGACCTGTCCCTGTTCGAGATATCCCTTCCGGCCGCGGAGGCCGACTTCGCCTTTCGCCATCAGCGGGAACTCCTGTTCGGCCTCGAGCTAAGCCCGGAGGAGCTCGAATCCGAGAAGGAGATTATCCTCGAAGAGCTCAGCATGCTCGAGGACGACGCCCAGAGGTACGCCGGATACCTCGTCCAGCAGAGCGTGTTCAAGGGACATCCCTACCAAAAGCCGATCTACGGATCGCGGGAGATCATCCGCTCCGTTACGACCGATCAGGTCCTCGCCTTTTACAAAAAGTACTTTGTCCCGGCCAACGCGGCCCTGGCCGTCGTCGGGGATTTCGCCATCGCGGACATGGAAGCCAAAGTCCGGGCCGCCTTCGGCGACCTGGCCAAGACGCCCTTCGCTCCCGCCGACTTCCCCAAGGCGGCCCGGCTCGAGAAATCCGTGGAGATCAGGGAGACCAGGGACGTTCAAGAAGCGACTCTGGTCCTGGGCTGGGCGGCGCCGGACGCCGATCATCCCGACCAATACGCCATGGACGTCCTGACCGAAATATGCGGCCGCGGCGTCAACCCCATGCTGAACGGCGTCCTAAGGGGCGGCCGCCGCGACCTGGTCAAAACGCTGACCATGAGCTATATCGCCCGTCGCTACGGCGGCTTCGTGGTCCTGACCATGACTCTGGAGCCGGACAACGTCGCCGCCGCCAAAAGGCAAGCCGTCGATTTCATGAAGAAGGCCCGGAACTTGAATTTCGCCAAGGATGATTACATGGGCGAGGCCAAGTTCTATGCCTTCGATTTCCTGGGAAGCGCCAAGAATCAAATCCGGTTCTCGGTCGAAGCGTTCCAGGAGAACGGCCTCAACCTCGCCCGCTCCCTGTCCAGGTACATCCTCTTCTCGGACAATGGGAACGGCACGGACTTTCTGGCGGCGATCGACAAGTTGACGTCCTCGGACCTCAGGAAGGCGGCGGCCCGGGTCTTCAGCGAAGGGGAGGTCGCCTCGGTCGTCATTCTTCCCAAGGACAAATCGGGGCAACGGAAATGAGGGAGCCGGCGTCCGGACCGATTCTGGCGGGAGTCCTCGTCCTCCTGTTGGGACTGTCGGCCGGGCCGAGTCCCCGCGGCGGCGCCGCGGCCGCAGGGGCCCTCCCCTCTCGCCGGGCCCTCCAGAACGGCCCCGCCTTCATCTTTCAACGGGATACATCGTCGGCGGTCACGGTCCTGGGCATCGTCATCGGGGGCGGAAAAGCGGCCGAGCCGGAGGGGCAACAAGGTCTGACCCATCTTACGACCCGGCTTTCGCTCGAGATCACCGACGAGGGCAAAGCCCAGGATCTCATGAGCCAGTCGACCCGGCTGTCGACGACGGTCGAAGAGGACTACGCTCTCATCCTGATCGAAAGCCTTTCCTCCCATTTCGAAGAGGCCCTGAAAACGGCCTCCGAAATCATCCTCGACCCTCTGTTCTCCGGCTTCCGGATCGATTTCATCAAGGAGTCCATGGCCCATCAAGCGAGGCTCGAGCAGGATGACCCGTCCCGGGCCGGCCGGCCGGCCGCCTTGAGGGCGTTCTTCGGTCCGTCCGGATACGGCGCGTCGGTGTTCGGGAACGAGCTAAGCCTCAAGGCCATCCAAAAGGACAACATCCGCGGTTTTTACCGGGATCGCTTCCGGACCGGCAATCTCTCCTTCATCGTGGTCTCGGACCTCGAGGAAGTTCAAATCGAAGGCTGGCTCCGGAAATATTTCAACAAGCTCCCTGCCGGAAACCCGCCTCCGGCCGCCGCCCTCCTCGCTCCCGCCCTTAGGGAAAAAGAGAACACGATCGACAAGGCGAACAAGCAGACCTTCGTCTCCTTCGTATTCCCCCTTCCGGCTCTATCGCTCCGGACCTATGCCCTCGGCTCTCTCCTCGAGACCGGTTTGGGCAAGGGCGTCGGGTCGAAGCTCTGGCCGTTGAGGTCGAAGTCCCGGCTCGCCTATAATGTCGGCGCCCGGGCGACAACCGGCCGCTCGGGCGGCGTCCTCGAAGCCCTCCTCGAAACGGACGCATCGAAGACAACGGCGGCCATCGAAGCCCTCGAGACGACGCTCAAGGACTTCGCCGCCTCGGGTTTCAGCGAGGACGAGTTGCGGACAACCAAGGCCTACGCCAAGGCCGATTTCCTCAGGGACTATGAAGGAAAAGGCTCCCGTGTCCGAATCCTCGCCTTTTGCGAGGGGACGGGCTTGGGCCTCGACGCTTACAACCGCTTCGCCGAGCTCGTGGATGAGGTCGGCCTGGAAGAAATGAACGCGTTCTGCCGGAGCGTCCTCGAACCCTCCCAGGCCGCCCGGGTCGTCATCGGACCCCTCCGTTAGGCCCGGGCTTGGAAGTTTTGACAACACTCCGCGTCTAAATTAGGATATATCTC
>Ga0315285_10003151_pt1 | contig 17273 bp, 12 predicted proteins | sample YL17G09_36_MG_FD_203698 | JGI IMG/M metagenome (GOLD analysis project Ga0315285, IMG submission 203698) | Sediment microbial communities from Yellowstone Lake, YNP, Wyoming, USA - YL17G09_36 | ecosystem: Environmental > Aquatic > Freshwater > Lake > Sediment | place: USA: Wyoming | collected... | reverse complement strand
TTCCGCAAGAACATTGCTCATCGCTTGGGACTCCAACATCGCCTGTGTTGTAGCGGATGAAGGGCATCGATCGATTGGATAGGGCTGTCAGAACGATCTCTCCTTCTTCCCCTGGGGCGACATTTTCTCCGTCCCTGACGAATTCAACGATAAGGGAATCAGCGTTGATGTGATAGCCAACACGGTCATCAGGACATTCCCAAGCGATGTCTCCTCCTTCCGTGCATCCGTAGGAATCTATCGGATTTGAGCTAAAGGCTGAACGGAGTAGAGCGCGGCAATGATTGGTCAATATCTCTCCTGTGCAGAAGACTATTCTGGGTTTGACTGCTTCTCTTGCGTTTTCAGCAAGCAGTTGAAAGAGACTTGGATACCCCACCATTACGTCAGGCTTGTATTCTTTTAGAGAGGAGATCAAATAGTCGCTAGTATGGGCCAAGACAATGCGTTTGGTTCTGAAGAAAGGGAGGTACTCGTTGAGGGTTTTCTTTCTTGCTCTGGATGCGTGAAGACTGCCCATTCCTCGAAGTTGGACTTGCTTGTCCCGCAGCTTCCCGCCACATTCGAAGAACTGACGTAGAGAAACTGCATATCTGAACCTTTCAGAATCCTTGTCAATCCAAACCGTCAGAGGAATACCGGATGACCCTGAAGTTCTGTGTCTAGTGCATCTTTCTGGGCTTATCTTTCTCGACATTAGACTTGGCGAGTTGTTCTGTGCATCTTTCCTCGTGACAATCGGGATTTTTCTCAGATCATCCTTGCTCATAACCTCTGTCGGTTTCACGTTTTGCTGCCTGAGCAAACTGTGATAGAAAGGAACGTTCTCATAGGCATATCTGATTGTTGCCCTCAGCTTCTTGGTTTGAATTTCGGCCAGTTTGGAGTGTTCGGTTCTAACGTTTCTGTGTAAGCTAAGCAAGTCATAGAGAAAACGGGACACGTTGAAGTATCTAGACATCTACATCAAACTTGCTCCTCTGCTGATCTAGTAGCTTGAATTAGCGGTCACGATCACAATTTAGAGTTGTTTTTTAGAACCGAAAACGCTCTTGGCTATCCTTTCGGCTATTGTCAGTGGTATGTTGATCAGTTTTGATAATAGTCCCAGGCCAGAAAACATGGTTCTGAGGTTGTTGATGTCAGTTAGGCTGACTGCGCCGATTACAGGTGCGCCTAGTACGTAGACGGTTAGGAAGATTATTAGGCCGATTATGAGCTTTATCCAGTTTGCCGTGTTCAGAAATATCGTTGGCAGGTATGCCATGAAGGCTGCAATCGCCGATGCTGCAAGGATCTTCGCCGAGGATCGGAAGTCTGCGCTGGCTCTGTAATGCTTCCATATCCAGTAGAGGCCCCAGAGCATGCTTGGCAATCCGGCGAAGATGTTCGCGATTATGAGACCTACTATCCCAAGTGTGGGCATAAGCAAAAAGCCTAGGGGAAGACCGATAATCAATGTTATTATGCTCTGTTTCATGAGTATTCGTGTTTCTCCAAGGCCGGATAGAAGACCCCCTGAGCTTAGGCTTCCGAAGACCACAAACAGGTTGCCTATGACGGCTATTGTTAGGAAGAAGGGCCCGTAAACGTATTTTTCTCCGTACAGCGTGCCGATCATCGGGCCCGATAAGGCCATTACGACCATCGTTGCCGGTACTAGCAGTATGGAAGTGTACTTGATTGAGGATGCGAAAACGTTTCTTACGAGCTCACGCTCGTTCTGCGGGTCGAGCTTTGAAAACGCTGGGAACAAGACCGTTACTATCGGGATCGAGAAGAAAGTCAAAAGGACTGTGAAGTTGGCTGCCGTCGTGTAGTTGCCGTACAGCGTATTGCTGGTTAAAGGAACTATCATAAAAGCGTAAATCTGCCCTAGGATGCCTCCTAGGATGGAAGCTATTGAAAGCGGCACTCCGTATCTTAGCATCGTTTTGAGCGTTTTGGCTATGTTGGAGTTTTTTGTCCGCTTTCTTCTAAGAGGTCTGAATAGGACGAGGTAGAAGGTTGCTAGACCGATGATTCCGGCGGCTACGAAGCCCAAGGCGTAGCCGATGACTGCTCCCAGGACGCTGTATCCTAGGAAGACTAGCACTGGGCCCACTGCGGTTTTCACGACGGCTTGGCAGACGAGTGTGAAGCTGTTGAGTCCCATTCTTTCGAAGCCTACGAAGCCAGAATGAGAAGCTGCGAGCAGCGATCCGGAGATTATTGAAACCGAGATTATTGCGATGTAGGATGCGGATTCGGGCCTGTGAAAAATTGCTGAGGCGATGAAGTTGGCCAGGAATAGGGAGAGGAACGACAGGGCGAGGCCGCTTGCGACTTCGAAGAGGAGCCCGGCGACGATGAAGTCGTGTATTTCTTCGTCTTTGTGTGAGGCTCTGAGGCTGGCGATGTACTTGGTCATGGCGGAGTTTATGCCCCAGTCTCTGAACAGGTTGATCAGCGTGGACGGGATCACCACGATCCCGTACAGCCCATACTCATCGGTTGTGAGGAGTCTGCCAAGAATTATGGCCCCTACTGCCATGATTATGGTGGATGTGGCCACGCCTATGAGCAGCTGAAAGCTTCCAGTGGCTGAGGTCTTGCCCATCTCCAAAGCTTTATCCATTGTTTTTCAGTCCTTTTCAGTTTTCTCCTTGGCACATCCCCTTTCAAGCTTGTTAGGGCGCGCTGACCAACTGGCCTTTCTTGCGTACCGTCAAGAATTGATGGTGCCGTTTTTGATTTGGAAGGGTTCGGCGTACCTAAAACTTTCGGTCTTTTTGTGCTTGCGCAAAACGAATTTAAGCATGCATACGTTTTTGAATTGCTTGATTGTAATAGTGTCATGGTGTGTCGTCGTGTTCTACAGTACGACGGAATGGTTTATTAAGTATTACGATACACTTTCAGACCGCCTGAAAAATAAAGATACATGCGTTTAATCAACTCGAAGAGGATGCCGATGAAAGCCCTGATCGTCGTAGCAATAATAGTCATGTCTAGCGTGCTCGCTTGTCAAGCTTTGAGCTCATATCAGGCCGTGAATATTCTCAACAGCGGTAACATATCCTCTATACGGGACTGGGGTGTTAGTAGTCAAATGAGAGGAGTATTCATTGGACAACAATCTCTTGGCAATTCTCCGAATTTTACGACTATTGCCAGCACTCTTTCGGCGTATGGCATCAATCTAGTGACTATTGAAATAATCAAGAACTATGAAACATGTTATCAGAGTGCGATCGTACCACTTACGGTTTATCCAGCTATCAACTTCACGCAATGCATAGATGCATTCCATACTAGGGGCATCCAAGTCTATGCGCATTTTGACACAATGTATAAAACATATTCTGGTGATGGAATCGACAGAGATGCTTGGTACATTCCATCCGGAGGCAACCTAGGTACCCTTCAGAAATACGGTTGGTTAGACATCGCAAATTCTGCAACAACATCACTTATCAAGAGTCTCATTGCAGAATTGGTCAACAACTACAAGATTGACGGTATTTGTTTTGACTATACAAGATGGGACGACAGCCTGATGCCTCTCAGTAATTCTTCTAAGATACAATTTGTCACGGACACAGGTCTCGATGTTGGCGTTTCTTACGCAACTTGGCTGAGTGATGTTGTTCCAGCAGCTAACGGAGGAAACGGAAAATATTTCAGTCAGTTTCAAGAGTGGAGGACCAACCTTGTAAGCACCTTCGTCAAAAACATGACTCAATGGGCGCTCGCTATTAATCCGAATCTCAAGTTCGGAGCATCGCCTCATGGCTATGGATTATACGGTCTGAGTCCGTCTTACTGGCGTCTTGCTCAAGGTCAAGACGTGAATTATTGGATAAGTCAGGGCTATCTTGACTGGGTTGCCCCAATGATCTACAGTAACTCAACTTCAGACTTTTCAGCTTGTGTAAAGGCATTTAACGGGAACGCTACGGGTGGTCCTCATGGGCTGATTCCCATTTGCCCCTTCATTACTAATCAAGTGAGTTACAACAGAACGACGGCAGACTTTGTCAGATACGTGAACACCATATTATCAAGTGGTGGCGACGGCTGGATACTCTGGGAATATGGTGGTCCAGGAGATCCTAATAATGATGGTTCACCTGACGTAAGACCGTACTTGAATGCCTTAAGTCTTCCCAATCCTACGACTTTCGTTCTGAAAGACGTGACTTTCGAAGCATTGAATGGTACGGCACAAAAAGTTACATGGACCACAACATCTGCAGCGAACAGCTCAGTAGAATACAGTTCCTCTCCTCTTTACAATTGGACTTTAGTCCATGATCCTCGCACCAACTTCGACTATTGGAAGATAACTGTTGTAAACGGGATATTGATTACCAATTCAACCTCAACGACAACACACACTGTGATTATTGTAGGTATGACGGCCCCGTATTACATTCATATTACGAGCGGAGGCGCTTCAGGAACGGCTACTTATTACAAGCTATACACATGAGGGTAGATGACAGGGTCAAGCCCAAAAAGGCGAATAATAAAATCATATGCTGATCAATGGAACGAGACTGCAAACTAGAATCCGCCCCGCGATCGGGATGGTTAAATGCATTGATTAAAAAGAACGTTGAGGTTCAGGTCGAAGCCTTCTTGCGTGATCGATTATCTTACGCAGATCCCTTTGAGCTTTCGTTAACTCGAATTCTTCTTTTATGATCTCCTTGGATCTCTCTCCCATAACACTTCTCATTCTGTCGTTTTCAACCAAGACGTGAAGCGCATTTGAGAGGCTCTGAATGCTTTTTTCTGGCACGACAAACCCATTGACATTTTGTCTCACCAATTCGAATGCGCTGCCCACAGCGTTAGTCGTAACCACTGGTTTGCCGACGGACATCGCTTCATTTATGGCCAGACCCCATTCTTCCGCAACATCCATGGTTACCGACGGGAGAACAAATATATCACATGCCAAGTAGAGTGCTGCCTTGAAATCTTCATCCCAGACCGCTCCCATGAAGTGCACATTTGACAATCTGAGATCCTCTGACAATTTCGTTAGGTTTACTCTTTCGGGGCCGTCTCCGACAATAACCAATACAGAATCATTCAAGTGATTGCCCAATTTGGCAAAAGCCTGTATCAAGTAGTCAACGCCCTTAATCTTTATTAATCGACCCACAAACAGGATTATGTTCTTGTTATCAAAGCATTTCCGAATTTCCGCAGCGTGAGCTTGCCGCTGGGTAGTGACATTAACTGTTGCAGTGTAGACGTGGCAAATCAAAATGCGTTCTTCCTTTACACCAGCAGTTTTCCAGAAAAGCTTTGTTCGAGTGTTTAGAACCATGATGATATTTGCGTGTAATGCAATTCCCCTTGCTACTGGCCAGATCAAATGATTCAATGTGCTTTTGGGCCAATACCAATGACTGTCATAGACTATTGAACGCTGCCGCAGGATCTTGCCCATGATGAACGCAATCATGGCCTCGGGGTAAACCATTCCAGTTATTAGCAGATCTGGTCTGGCCTTTACCAGTCGAAAAGGCAGGCCTAACAGCCAGAGTAGGGCATCCCCTCTCGTATAGATTTCTGCAATTTCAAGAGAACTCTCTCTGTATTTACTGAAGACATATGCCTTGACATCGTATTCCTCGTGAAAGCTCGGGTTCCACAACCATTCTTCATCGCGTCGAGCGCTGGATGCTCGTGTTGCGGGAGACGAAACAAATGTGATCCTATATCGACGTTTCATCCTCTGAAAACTTCCTTGTTTGTTACCTGAAGCACGACTCTGCGTGCTCATACCACTAGCATTGCTGAATTACCCAATAGGCTCGTGTTGAAAATCGTTCTTGTTGTTTCCATCTTTTCAAACTATGTGAGTGACGGTGAAGGCAAAAAAGAGCACAAGGCACAGCTATTCCGGCGTTGCATATATGTATTGATTTATTTCCCTATAGGTGTAAAGGTAGGCATCAAGGAAACTGCTAATTGCATCCTTGTCTTCAGGAGCATGATATTCCATTACAACGTATGGTCTGTCACGGGTAATAGTGTGAGACGCACCTTCAAGAACCTGCTTTTCTGCGCCCTCTGTGTCAATCTTGAGAAATGTGACCTTTCCAAATCTGCTCTCTTCTAGTAGACTGTCAAGCTTCACCGCCCTTATTGGAATAGCCTCTCTTGACTGTTTCACGGTAGAGTGCATTCCCGACTGACCCTGCATAAACAGGTTCACAGTTCCATCATAATTGAATACTGCGGCGTTTACAGCTGTCACATTGTCTGCGTGGTTCGCCCTGATATTCTTGAGCAAAAGCTCAAAGTTGAATTTGCACGGCTCAATTGCAAGAACACATTTTGCTTGCGAAGCAGCCTTTATCGAAAACAGCCCTACATGCGCACCGACATCAACGACAATGTCGCTTGTGCATATTTTCCTGAATTTTTCGTAGCCTTTGTCGCCAAAAATCTCGTCATAAATAAACAAGTTGTCTTTAGGCTGGAGAAAAACGAGATTGCCCTTTCGCGTCTGCACGACACGACTATCAGATGTCCCGCGAACGTAGTAGGTTCGCCTCAAGAGAAAGAAATCTGACATCGAAGACCCGTACATAATCTTGGATCCAAGATCTCTAAACAACTCACGGAGAACGGTGCGCCAGATTCTCTGCCATAGTGTCCTCACCCAAAACAGGAACGACGATGATGACAGCTTATTCAAGAGAATCACCAACCGACGGACATTACATCTTTGATGTCTTGAGGAGCATTAAAGGTCACCTACACTACAGGGGCGCTAGCGCGCTGGCTTGTCCCTAAAATGGCTAAAAATGGTTTCTATTCCTCTTTTGTCTATTGGCGTTTGACTTAGGCTTGTTCGATGAGCAACTCTTGGCGCCGCGTCAAGATGCAGCTCATGGGTTCCAACGAATATGAAAGAAAGTAGAGTTTTTCCATGAACCGTTGAGGCGGCATCTAGCCCTTTTGGAGCGTCACGGCATGCAACAAGGCTAAAAACGGACACTCACCTCAAAACTGTCACCAAACCCAACAATGAGAATTAAGACCATTTAAGACCAAACTCGGGACAAGGCAGCGCGCTATTCTGATTGCGTGCACGTGCAACATCTAACCGAGTCTTGTCGCTAAGCGACTATATGTTTTTGCAATGAATTCCCATGTCTTGTATTTTGCGTCTTTTTTCGGAAAAGAGTTGATGAATCTACCCAAATGCTCTCCAACATTTACATATTTCAAACTTCCAATTCCTTCAGAAGAAGCTAGAGAAATGTGATCTATGGAATGCGGGTTGATTCCCAATATTCTTGCCGCAGACGAATCAAGAGCTACTGGATCTGTACTTGCCATCAAGAGGTCAAGTTTTTTAGGGTGTACACCCCTGACAACTAGTCCATCCAACAGGCAAAGATCAGGTTTCATTACTTTGTTTAAACCTACTATCGCCTCATCAAGCCATCTGTGATACCTATATTTCTTGGGATAGGGATTACAGCCGAATATGTTTTTGAGAGAGCCTGAAAACCTGGTTCCAGCCATATACTTCATCTTAGGTACGTTTATGAAAAGGTCTGCTTTAGCGATAGAGTGTGGCAAGGAAAGCCGAAAACTCCTGTTGCGAACAGTGATATTCGTGCTCTCTACGTTATCATCGGTCAAATTGACAAGTCTAACATTCTTGTCGTCAGCCATCTTTTCGTAGCCCAACATCTTAAATGCGTATTTGCACCTCATAGCAGAGGCATCGGACTCAACGATCGAAATGTCAACGCTCTCATTCACGTTTTTCCTTATGACATCAATCAATGCACCAATGAGCTTTTGGTCTGTTGTCTCCCCTGTTGAAGAATCCCAATAGTAACACAAGTTCGGTTTTACTGCAATCTTGCGCACTGTGGGATCAAAGTGAAATTGGATCAAGTCTAGGGACTTTTGGATCGATTGCTGCAATGACATTGTATCACTGCACAATTTTACCAGACTTACCAGACTCATACATAACACCATGTTCTAGTTAGAGAGCGTTCTCGTAGGCAGCTTCGATGATTCTAAGGTTCTGGAGCCCTTCTTGTCCCGAAGGAGTTGGATTAATATTTTTAGAGAGACACGTGACAAAATGTTCAAGCTCTTGGTAGAACCCTGAAGAAACGTTTCTCGCTCGTCTGCTGGTCAGTTTCATTACGTGGTCAATAAAAGTCTGAGACTTGGAACCAGCATGGGCATGTGAGACGGTTCCATAAAAATCCACTTGGACTCTGTGGTATTCGGCAAACCATCCTACATTCAACGTTGCAACGATTCCGCCTTTGAATTTCATAACGCAAACCGCGTGGTCTTCGAAATCCATGTTGAACCTATGACCCAACTGGCTTCGAATACTAGTTACGTCGCCGAAAAACCAAGTCAGAAGGTCAACAAGGTGAGAACCTAGATCTATGAGTGCTCCTCCTCCAGTAAGTGTTTTATCAAACCACCAAGAAGGCACTGGCCGGGGTGTCCCGTATTCGGTTCTATGGAAAAAGGGGCCATTACTGATCGTACTAGCTATGGCGATTTGCACATCGCCCAATATTCCTGTTTCCAAGGATGTCTTCAGTCCTGTGAACTGAGGCATAAACCTCATAGGATAACCTACCATCAGTTTTACTCCATATCTTCTTGCAGCCGATGTAATGCTCTCCCCCTCGTTGGAGTGTCTAGCCAACGGCTTTTCAACGAGCATGTGCTTTCCACACTCTGCTGCCTTTATCGCAACTGGTGCATGAAGAAAAGTCGGCAGAGAGATTATGACAGCGTCGATCCTTGGATCATCAAGCAGTTTGTTGTAATCTGAATACACATTCTTAATCCCTGCACTCTTGGCGGCGCGCAGCGATTTGGCGGAGACGTCAGATACGGCCAAGAGTCTGGCTCCGTTCAAATAGAAGCAGTTACGAAGATGAATCTTGCCCATTTCACCTAGTCCAATCAACCCGAGACTGATAGGTTTCAACTATGAACACCTCTCTTCGATTTCCTTTGCTGCATGAGATCAGTTCAATAGATGAGGACATATATTGAGCTGATGGAGTTCTAGCTACTCAATAGTGTCATCGGCACAATAGACAACGCAGACAACTGAGTTCTGCATCAATTAGTCTGAAGTATTGATCGTCAAAACTTGGTTTCCCTAAATGCGCGCGATTATCAGGACACGCAACAGCGCGTGTGTGCTTGGACAACATCAAAGTGCATCTGACTGTCTCCCTTCAATCAAAACCTCACGGACTTTGATAGACTTCACAATAACCATTAGAATATACCTTGTCAGTGCTATTGAGCAAGGCCGAGATGTCTGTCGTTTTCCATAAATAGTTTTGTCCAGTCATTATCCCAGGTTCAACGTTTACCCATCTCAAAAAGATCGATGACCCAGATTGCAAGTTTAGCGTCCTGTTAGATAGAACTTGAACGCTCCCTCTATCTAAAGAGCAAAATGCTGTCAAAATGTTACGGTCTGAAAAGACATCACTGAACACCATCGATTTATTACCGGTAGCCATGTAGTGGGCAAACCATTGCCCAGCCACGACTTCTTTTTGCCACACAAACTGGTTCGACAGAGAAAGTCTGTCAGGATTATACATGGTCATTTCCACTGTCCAAGTTACGTCTCCAGTGATTGCATAAATGAATTCTGACTGAAACATGAAAAAGACAACGAGAACAATCAAGGCTAGACCTAGGAATGAGGATTTCCGCCACAACTTCTGTCCAATTTCGGAAACCGCTTTGATGCCAAAGATGGCCATGGGAGACAAAAACAGAACGGTAATCTCGTAAAATCTTTCCTCACGAAAAGAACTAGCCAACAGTGGCACGACAATAGTCATGACAAGAATAGCAAAATTGAAAACGATTATCACCATGAATTCTGTATCGAACTTGAGTTTCTTTCTTTGAATAATGAGCTTGAAGAAACCAATAACTAGAAGAGCTTCTGTAACGTAGAAGACATATCTTCCGATTTGATGGAGAGGAGACCCAGCAGACCCTAAACCAATCCCCGATAGAACCGTAGATCCTCTGGAACTTGGGTTGAAGAAATCCGTTGAGAAATTTGAATATATATTATTCCCAAATTTCACAAAATCAGCAAATGGTCCTGAATTGGAAACGAATATGTACCACGAAAATGCCATAACCAGGAACAAAACACATACGGCTAGAGATATTCTTCTGTTGGATTTCTTTAAAGTAAACAATATGAACCACACCGAGAAAATCGCGAAAATGAGCAAGTAAGAAAGTGAGTAATGTGAAACAACGATAGACGCGCCAAATATTACGAGCAGAGTATACTTCTCCCAAGAAACCAATTCTTTGTTGAATAACAAGAAGAATATCAGCACATAGAACAACATGGCAACTATTTGCTTGTCAGGACCTACTCCAAAACCCAAAAGCACCGCCACAAAGAAAAAGACACTCAGAAGAGCCTCCGTTTTGCTCATTTGCGTACAGTACAGACTGTACAATGCCAAAAGAATGAAGACTGCAATCAAAGGATACAGAAACTTGAAAGTCGAAGTTGGGTCTATCTCCAGAACTTGCGAGTATATTTGTGGCAGGATTGTTACGCTTAACATACTGTTAGCCTTCAATAATTCGATATCTTGTGACCAATTGAGACCCTGATTCCAGTAACCGCTGCTGTTCAGATGCCTGAAAACGTAGTACTCGTCAAACTCATCATATCCCCAGAAGTAGCGGCTAATGAAAAACCCACGGAATAGAAGACTTATAGCGATGGCGATAATGATCAAAGCAAAAAAACTGGAGACTTTTGATCTAAAGAGAATACTCAGACAAAGCACAGCGGTGATCGCAAGATCCAAAGCAAGTAAAAGCGACCCATTATTTGATATGCCGGCATAGATGGAACCGGCAATACCTAACGCTGGCAAGAAAACAGCAAAGAGAAGAATACGAATTGAGAATATGCTTTTTGGATCATATCTCAACTTCTTTTCACGTAGCTGCGATCCAAGAAGAATTAGTACCAGCGAGAGATTGAAAACAACCAGAACAGGGAACTCGTCCAGCGGTCTCCCAATTCCCGCCAAAGGAAGCAGAGAATTAGCAAAAAGTCCAAGAAACATGTCAAAAGATACGCTTAGACCAACGGACAGCAGGATCGTATTTGTAAGTCCAAGTCGTCGATCCAACTTCATTAGCCGAAGAATTAAGAATCCAGAGACAAAGGTCAACATTACTAATCCTAGCAACTGTCTTAGGAGCATTATGTTGAAGAACGTCGCCAGTAAGAAAGTTGCCTGAATCGCAAGAATGGACATCAGATCTACACTAACGTAAGAACTGTTCGACTTCATTCGATATTTCCCCATCAGAATCTTTGTGCCTTAGCGTGCGCCTAGAGAATAGCATGTACGTGAACTCGGCCCACGGCGATAAAGCAATAGTAGAAACTAATATCTGTTCTTGCCCATGCTGAGGTGAAGCTCTGCCAGCTCACAAGCCTTTATGAATTTTGCCCCGATTCTTTTACCATACAGGATTACGTCCTCTAATGTTTTCATACAGTTGGCCGTATTTCTGTACGAATACCAAGAAGGACCATCGGTTCTGTAGATCACATCTTTAGGATGAACATAGAACACTATTGGAGCATTGAATATTGAGTTAGTCTTGATTCCTACCTTTGCCCATCTGAGGCCAAAAATCCGTAAGTAGGCACCACCCAACGGAAAAGGCAGAAAGGGATTTACAGAAACAGGGATTTCAAGTAGGTTGCATTCTGCATGGTGATTGGAACAAGAGAAGAAAAAAGGCTTTGACAGTAGACGAATTCTGTGATTTCCGAACAATGGTGAGCAGACCATTGAAGAGTCGTAAATATAGTTGTTTTGTCTCAGGGCCATTCGACAATTTTCATTTGACCTGAAGAGCGGCGCTCGAAATCCGATCGGTTTAGAGCCGGCGACACTCTCGATTTCATTTGTAGCGTTCTTTATAGTAAGGCACTGCTCATCAAGACTTGAAATGGCCTCGTTTGCATGGTGCTTGAGACCGTGGCACGCTATCTCATGTCCACCGCCTTTTATTTCTTGAATCAGTTCCGGGAACGCTAATGCAACACTTGCCGGTACAAAAAAAGTGGCATGGACACCATGCGCCTGAAACAGTCTCAAAATGTCAGTTGTTCCCTTTTCAATATCAAGGTTGGGAGCTGACGGTGGCGGGGGATCCACGTCAACTGTCATGATGAAGAGTTTTTGCATTATTCTCACATGTTCTTGTTGTTGGTTTTTGCGTATCGCCTATTATCAGGGTCATATTCATCCAGATGGCCCCGAAGAAAACCGAAACACCAAGCGGTTTGTTTATACACATACTGTAATGGAAGCAGGAACGATTTTTTTTGGTGAGCCATTACGTAGACTCTTTGGGCCTGCAAAAACCCTGAGAAAAAGGCGACTGGCGCTGTCCTAGTCCAAACCCAAACGAGACCTTTGTGCTTGTGCGTTACATAATGGCTCCCGTAACCATACCAGAAGTACCTTCTCCACAGAACCCTCCAGGTAGTGCCAGATTTGTGATAGAATCTTGCCGTCGTAAAACTCGTGAGCCAACCTTTCTCCATCATCCTAGCCCCCACATCTATATCCTCTCCTGCGCCGAAAATGGCCTTGTCGAATCCTCCTGAATTCTTTAGAGGTTCCTTTCGACAGATTGAGCCACCTATGCCCACCAGTTTTTGGCCCATGCGACTTTTGCCACTATGTTTCGACTCGTACCGGAAAAGTGTCATGTTCTCCAATTCCTCAGCCAAATTCTCTGCCTTATGAGGCTCCCACTTCCCTCTTGCCTGCCAGACTCGAGGATTCCTTTCCATGAAGCCTACTTGGATAGCAAGAAAATCTTGGAATAGCATTATGTCCCCGTCCACCCAGACTATATACTTACCACGTGCATTTTCAACAATTATCTGTCTAGATATGCCCAGTCCTTTGCCGCCAGTGTGGAAAATCCTACTCCTGAGTTTCGAAAATTCAAGTTTGCCGCGAATTAATGTGACTGTTTTATTAGTGCTGCCATCGTCGACAACGATCACTTCCATTTGGTCCTTCGGATAATCCTGATTGATGATGCTACCCAAAGCCTCGCTGATGGTTTTTTCGCAATTCCTAACTGGAATACCAATAGTCACTAGAGGCTTCTCCAAGTGGGTACCCCATTACTCAGCATATTTTGATAAAACATTAATCGTGTTTCCGGTTATTACTCGCCAATCATAGAAATGCTCAACGTGTTCACGGGCTCTTTTTCCAATTTTCTCCCGCACTTCAGGTTCGTTCAGAAGATGTAAGATTATGCTGGCAAGTCTCTTAGAATCGTTAGGAGGAATCACGAACCCATTTTTGCCGTTTTTTACTATTTCTTGAACCCCTCCTATAGAGGTTGTAACTACCACTTTTCCAATCGCCATTGCCTCCAGAATTGTGGATGGACATTCGATCTGAGGCCAAAACTTGAAGGGCAAGGCTATAACAGAGGACCTTTGAAGATATCGGATGATCTCTTCTTGGTTGAGTGTTCCGCCAACAATTTCCAGATTCTGCACCGATTCAGCTTTCCTGATCCAATGGCTATCGGGTTTGGCACCCCGTGCCAAGATTACCAGGCGAGCTGATGCAAGTCTCTTTCGAATTTCAGAGTATGCTGCAAGTAGAACATCAATTCCTCGAAAGCTGGAAAGCGGCCCAAAATAGAGAATACTAAAATCATCGTGTGATTCTTTAGACGGCCGGAAAACATCAACGTCCACACCTGAAGGTATGCAAGTTATCTTTTCCCGAGCTATGCCAAAATCGACCAATCTACTCGCCATACGTTTACTCAAAGTGATTATGTGTTTTATTGAAGGAACACTTGTCCAGCATCGTATCATCGTCTTGGGAAAGTATGCGCTTGCAAAATTGTTCCAGAACGTATGCAATTGTAAAATGTCTTGGAAACTCAGGTTCTTAACGTCGTTGAGTGTCAACGGCCCAGAATGCAACGTCCATACTATGTTGAAATCTGTTTTTTTTCTCAGGCGCCGGAAATAGAACGAAGACCAAATGTCACTACAATGCCAGTTCACTATGTTAGGCTTTTCTTGGTCCAGCAATTTCGCGAGCGCTTTTGTATCAAGAAACAAGCCTTTCTTGTTTACTCTTTCGATGGGGACAGAGTTAATTTCTTTGCTCTCCTCTTTTCCAGGTAGTTTGTCAGAAACTATCTCTACGTCGATTCCGAGTTTCTCCATGCGGGAAGCTAGTTCAATAACATGCTTCCAAGGTTGGGCCACTATTGTGTGGTCATGCAGACCTTCGCAAATAAGGCTGATCTTCCTCATCTAGAACCTGCCTTGCTAAAATCAACGCGAGTCTTTCTCGATTTCTGCTAGGATCAAATCTCGGATTCTTTGTTGGTTTACCTCGAAATCTTGCGATGAGTCTACGATGTAGAATTGAAATCGTTGTCCCATTTGCAGGAACGTCTCTCTTTTTGCTGGAAGATCTTGCAACGACAAACCGCGTCTTTGGGCTGTCAAGCTCGGAGGTGCATCAAACAAGAAAGTCATTTGCGGTCTGGGCAGGGTTTCCGAGATTCTTCGGATGAATCCTTCTGATAATATCTTGCTAACGCCGAGGTCCATCAGCAGATCGTAGAAGTATCTGTCCAAAACTACGATCTTTCCAAGGACCAGGTGTGGTCTTATCTTGACCAACGTTTTTATCTGGAAGTCAATGAAAACGGAAAGTCGCCAGAATTTTCCCAGCTTTTCAGCAAGTTCTCGTGGAGCGTACTCCAATGGATCTGTGTAAACATTTTCCTTGGTCTCTTTCCAATAGCCGAGTGATCTTGCAAATACCAAGAAAACATAGGACAAGACCGGTCGAGATGCTCCCCACACGTACTTGCAGGCATAACCTTTGGTTTCTAAATAGTACAATAGAGATTTTGCATGGGTAGTCTTGCCTGAACCATCAACGCCAGTAAAGCAGATCAAATGGCTCTTCTTCATCCTTTAAGCAGCTCTGTTACCTTCTTGCTTCAACGACATTTCTGTAGACCTGGATGTACTTCTTGATGACATCACTCCAGTTGTGGTCTCTCATTATCTTCGAATGGGCGTTTTTCCCAAGTTTCTCCCGTAATTTCTTGTCTCCAAGCAAAACAGAAATGGCTTTTCCAAGCTCTTCAACATTTTTGGGTTGTACCACATATCCTGTTTTCAGATGATCTATTATTTCAGTGGTGAAGGGATAATTGAAGGCAACAACAGTCCTCTTGAAACCCATAGCCTCCATAACAGCAAGGCTCGCACCCACTTCGATCAGAGATGGAAAAACAGCTAGGTCACACCTGCTCATTTCATACATTAGTCTGTCGTAGGGAACGTGTCCCTCTAAGCTAGCATTGTGGGATAATTCTAGATCATTGATCAACGCTTCAAGGTTAGAGCGGAGAGGCCCTTTGCCATATATCTTTAATTTGGCGTTGGGAAAATCCTTGACTACCTTCGGCATCGCTCGAATCAAGTATTGTATACCCTTTGAAGAGTAGAGTCTACCACATGTGAAGATAGTAAGCTCACTGTCTTGCTCGGGATCGATTCTTGTTTCTTTAAAAGATCTGGCTGCCGACTCAATCTTGGCAAGATCTATCCCATTTTGAATTAGAGTTGTTTTGCCAACATCCATCTTGCTGAAACGGACGTAGTCTTCAAATCCAGAGAATCCACATGCGACGTAATGATCAGCATATTTCATTTCGATTCTTGTCATGGTCTCGAACAGAGGGTAACCTACGCTGAAAAAGAGCATATCGCCCAGATTCAGATCCGAAGGCCTAGAACTGAGGGTGATCTGCAGTCGTCTACGTTGATGATCGTGAAACGAAACGATCCAAGGTTTCCCAATTCTTTTTTTCAGGAGGCCAATCACTGATCCAGAAGAATGTTGTGCATGAACTACGTCGAAGTTTCCCAGATTCTTTTTGAAGTAGTTCACATTTCTTAGCTGAAACCAAAGAACTCGTGGCGGGATATCATACATGGGCAGACGACAAATCCACAGGTTTTTGTTTTCCTGCGAGAGCGTCGGTCGCTTGGCGAATCCGCAGAAAACGGTGACTTCAATTTCCTTAGAAGAGAGCCCATGTGCAAGGTCGTAGGTCTGCATGTCTATCCCGCCAAAAGAATACGGAGGATAGGCTGCGGACACTAACGCCACTTTGACCAAACCAAATCAGACTTCCATTGATAGGAATTCTAGCATAACTTGCTGCAATGCTTGCATTTTGTGTCTAAACATCTATGAGTATTCTCTTCAAGCGGTTTCTGTCCAATCCACATCTTCTCTCCAATTCATTGTACCTGTCGATTGCTACTTGCCAAAAACCATCATCATATACTACCCTACCGTATAACAAGGCATCCAACGCTTGGAAATCAAACTGCTCAATAGATCTGATGAATTCGCTCTTCGAATAGTAACAACTCACCACTATTCCGAGGTTCAATGGTCTGTCAGAATATCGAAAATGGACTTGTAAGTCGTAGAGTCTTTGGGAAATGGGATCTAGACTTTTCCTTGACAGACTGTCGGAAATAACCGTTACGTCAACATCGCTTGCTGGCAGCCATGTTCCTTTAGCTCTTGAACCCAGAACCAAAATCGTATGAAGCCTCGAATCTCGAGTTCTCAGAAGCCTGACGTATTCGCGGAGACCGCTTTCTATGTCTTTTCTATGCTTATCGCATCCTAATCTTGAAGCCGTTTGATATCCTGGAGTTTTGTCAGCCGAAGCATCTATCCTAAACAAGATTTCTTGAATTGTCAATCTGAAAGGTTCTCTTAGCCTCTTGCGGATTCCGCTCTTAATAGCAACATGCTTTTTGGCCTGGGCTCTAATTCTCCACATGATTCTCTTCTGAATCGCGCTTGACGACTTAACTCCAAAAAGGATGTCATTCTTGTAGTCGCCCAAATCAAAGAATTTCCTGAAGTGCGAGTACAAGAATCTTGGGTTGTAATGAAAGAGTTTTCTTGCAGCGTAGACGCTTCGATTGTATGCTACCTTTAGGTTGCATTCCGGAATAGGGTCTTTCTCAATTTTAAATGGAGGAGTGACTTCGATTAGTTTCAATCTTTGCAGGACGTTGAGCTGTCTGAACAATAGTCCAATTGTGCATAGCCTTATCGCAACATCTAGAGATCCGC
>Ga0315285_10003150_pt1 | contig 17274 bp, 14 predicted proteins | sample YL17G09_36_MG_FD_203698 | JGI IMG/M metagenome (GOLD analysis project Ga0315285, IMG submission 203698) | Sediment microbial communities from Yellowstone Lake, YNP, Wyoming, USA - YL17G09_36 | ecosystem: Environmental > Aquatic > Freshwater > Lake > Sediment | place: USA: Wyoming | collected... | reverse complement strand
GTCTATCTGCGGAAAGCCGGTCTCATGCAACTCATCCCACCGCTCCCCCTCCCGCGCTGCGAACTCGACCGCGGTTACGAGAAAGCGTTGCCGCACTTCCGGTTCGGCAGGGGCCTTTGCGGAGGCGAATTGCGGCTGCCGGTCTGGTTGCAGGCTAGGGCCTGCGCCGCCCGACTGCCACTCCCACCACAACACCTTGCACTGGAACGGGGCCGCGCGCTCCGCCTCCTCCGGCAGCCACGTCGGCATCTGCTTGCGCACCAGCGCGTCGACGCGCCCCCGCGCTTCCGCATCCTGGGGAGACAAGGCGAGGACCTTGAGCCACTCGGCGACCGCTTCCTCGACGAGGCCGGGGACCTCGTACTGCCGCGCGGCCATGCGATGGACGCTGACTTGGTCCTGAGGACAGGCAGGCACAACTGCGAAGAGCAGAACGAGGGCAAGCAGGGCGGCCGAGCGACCGGTCGCCACCTTCATCTCTCTCCCGCCATCACCGGCATGGGAAAGAGCTCGCCACACGCCGCTGCAAGGGCTCCCTTAGCATCGCTGTCCGGCACCGGCTCAAGCTCGCGCAGCGCTGATTCGAGCCACGCTCTCACCCGGCCCCACGCCGGCTCGATTGCTCCCGCCGACTCGACCAAGTCGCGCGCCTCTGCGATGTCCTGCTCCGCGATCGCCGGCTTCGCAAGAATGCGGGCCAGTCGCGTTCGCACTGGCCGGCCCCCCATCTCCACTCCCACGATCAGCGGCAGCGTAAACTTGCGTTCGGCGAGGTCCCGGCCCTCCGGTTTGCCCGATTTGCCGTTCGTGCCAACCAGATCGAGAATGTCGTCGGCGAACTGGAAGGCCACCCCGAAGCTCTCGGCGAACGCGGCCAGGGATTCGACCACCGCGGGGGAGCCGCCCGCCGAGCGCGCCCCGACGCGCCCGCACAGGCCGAAGAGGCTGGCGGTCTTTCCCTTGACGATGTCGAGGTAGTCCTGCTCGGCCAGGGGCGTGCCGGCCGCCCGCACCTCCTTGACCTGGGCGGTGCACATCCGCGCTGCCACCCGCGCCACCAGCGGCGCCAGCCATTCATGCTCCTCGGCGGGAATCAGCTCGAGCGCGCGGGCGATGAGGTAGTCGCCAAGCAGTACCGAAACCTTGTTCCCCCACATCGCGTTGGCCGATCGGCGCCCCCGGCGCGAGGTCGCCCCATCCACCACATCGTCATGCACCAGCGACGCGGTGTGAAGCACCTCCATCACCGCCGCCAGCGCCACGCTAGTCCGGGTCGCGCCCCCAGCGCTCTCCGCGGCAAGCAGCGCGATCCCCGGCCGGAGTCGCTTCCCTCGCCCCGACAACGCGCGACGAGCCGATGAGCCCAGGAAGCCCGGCTCCCCCCTCCATGTCTGCTCAATGCCGGCCTCCACCTCGGCCAGCAGTCCGTCCAGCGCCGGATAGAGCTTTGCCAACTGCATGCTGTCTGCCTGAGCGACCCCTGGGTTCCTCCCGCGCTCGACCCGGCGGACCTAACCGCAGGGGATCTTCTCTGAGGATGCGCGGGTGTGGTGCACAAGGCGCGTTTACACCCGACACTGGATTATAGGTTGCCATTCCAGGCCTGTCAAACCGGCTGCCCCCCAGCCGGCAACAGAGAACCGTTCCCCGGGCCTCGCGGCCCACCAGGGGCGCCTGGCGCCCCGCCAGATAGGTTGAGAGGTAGCTGGCACCGATTATATGGTATCTGATACTGGCGTACGGCCTTTGCGCCTGCGCCAATACCAGACGGAGCGCCCAATGGGACCGCGAGTGGTCCCAGCGCGCTCTGAGGAAAGGAAGGATGGAGGGAGGATGACGAGAAAGTTTTGGACCCTCGCGCTGCTGGCGGCGTTCACCGTCGTCGCAGCCGGTGGAGCAGCCTACGCGATCCCGTCACTCGGTGGACCGACGGGTATCGTCACGGTTCCGAATGCCTTGGTTGCCCCACCCGGTCAGTTGCAGACCGCTTTGACCTACCAGTCGCAGACGAACTCGATGTACGATGCTGACATTGATGTCAGCATCTGGGCAGTCAACGTTCTGGCGGGCGTGAGCCAAGGGGCGGAACTATGGGCAGCCTATGCTCTCGCCGATCAGGACAGCCCGACGGCATCGGAAACTGCGCACATGTGGGCTCTGGGCGGCAAGTATCAGTTGACCAGTGAGCCGAAGGATCAGGCATCCCTGGCAGTCGGCGCGAGCATGGAGCAGTGGTCTGACCTCGCGCTGGGTACTGACATGTACGGTGGAGGCGTTGGCGACATTGACGTCCTCAAGGCCTACATCGTCGCTACCAAGGACCTGACCCCGATGACGACCGGGGGCTGGGAGGTGGGTGGTTCCACCACGCGCATTCTGGGCAGCGTCGGCCTGATGTACGTCAACGTTGACCCGGACGCCGGCGATGACGAGAGCATGACCCGACCGTTCGTGGGCGTGGAGTTCATCGGCACCGCCGGGACCAGCCTCGGCCTTGAGTACCGCTGGAAGGACGATGACATTGACCAGAAGGCCGTCTTCTCCACGGTGCTCACGCACAGGTTCTCACCCGAGTTCGAGGCTCAGGTCGGCACCACCAATGCTGGTCCGTCCGGCATCGGGCTCGACGACCAGGACGTCTTCGTCCGCCTAGGCTACACCTTCCCCGTCGGCCAGTAGGTTGGGTAGCCTGTGAGCCCCGGCGGCTTGCCGCCGGAGGCAGGCATCAGCGAGGGACGGCGCAAGCCGTCCCTCGCTCGCGTTTGTGCCCCGCAGGCAGCCAATCGCCATCCCCTATTGCCTCCACCCACAGCGGTGGTACAATGTGCGGGCGTTCCCGGATCGGCAGGTCGAAGAGGAGGTGGTGCGAGAAGGAGAGAACGTTACCGGCGCAGAGGCATGCCAGCGCGCCCACCGGCGCGCGGCAGTGGGGCATATGCTCCTGTTCGACACTGCACATGGGAAGGAGACGCCAATGAAACTGTCGCTGCTTGTGCTGCTCTCGGCGGCGATGCTCGCGGCGGGGGCCGGGTCCGCCTTCGCCGTACCATCGCTGGCCGGGCCTACCGGGCTGGTCATGCTCCCGACGGCCGACATCGCCCCGAGCACCGAATGGCAGATCGGCATCGGACACCGCTCGTTCGAAGTTGCTCAGATGTACGGCGCTGAGAACATAGATGTATCCATCTGGGCCCTGAGCGGGGTGAAGGGCGTGGCTGATGATGCGGAACTCTGGATTGCATTTCAGCGCGCCACCAACGGCGAGGACAGAAACATCTGGGAGTACGGGGCCAAGTATCTGATCGGCGAGAACCTGCTGCCGCGCGGCAGCTTGCTCGGCGGCACCAAGGTCGCCGTCGGCGCCAGCCTCGGGCGCTGGTCCGATGCCCTGGGGTTCAGTGCTGCCGGGATGTACGACACGATCGCGGTTACCGATGTCGAGACCTTGCGCGCCTATCTGGTCGCGACCAAGCAGTTCATGCCGACCTACACGGGCGAGTGGCCCTGGGGCGAGGCCCCCGGCACGCGCATCGTCGGCAGTGCCGGCGTGATGTACCTCAGGGTAGATGCCGACAACGGTGGAGGTGACAGCCTGCTCCGGCCGTTCCTCGGCGTCCAGTGCTACGGACGGCGCAACCTCGAGCTTCTTGCCGAGTACCGCTTCAAGGATAGCAACCTCGAGGACGACGCGCTGTTCTCGATCGCCATTCGCAAGCCATGGGGCACGAGCACCAACCTCGAGATCGGCCTGACGAACGCCTCACCGATCGGCCTGGCCACCGGCGACCAGGATATGTACGTGAGGCTGACCTATGCGTGGCCCACCGCGGCCTACCAGTAGCGCCTACGGACCATCGGAGCGCACGACTGTGACACAGGGGACGGCCGATCGGCCGTCCCCTGTTCGCTTCCGACGGACTCTCGACTCTTCGCCTCTCGGCCGTTCCCTGGCCTCTCGATTCTCCCGTCCGCGCGTGGTATCATCCTCGTAGGGCAGGAGCTTGCCTCCTGCCTCCCTTAGTGGCGCAGGATTGCATCCTGCGGCCGTCTCAAGGAGGGGTCATGTCCGACAACAAGCTCTACTACGGCGACAACCTCGACATCCTGCGCAGGCATGTCGACAAGGACTCCGTTGACCTCGTCTACCTCGACCCGCCCTTCAAGAGCGACCAGGACTACAACGTCCTCTTCAAGGAGCGCAACGGCGCTCGCTCCGCCGCCCAGATCAAGGCCTTCAAGGACACCTGGATCTGGGACGAGGAGGCCTCCCGCGCCTACCACGACATGGTCGAGCACGGGCCGGAAAACGTGTCCAACGCGCTACAGGCATTCCAGAAGTTTCTCGGCCACAACGACCTGCTCGCCTATCTCTCCATGATGGCCCCCCGCCTTGTCGAACTCCGCCGCGTCCTCAAGGACACCGGCTCCATCTACCTCCACTGCGACCCCACCGCCAGCCACTACCTCAAGATGCTCATGGACGCAGTGTTTGGCCCCGTCAACTTCAGGAACGAGATCACGTGGAAGCGAACCCACGCCCACGGGGATTCGCGCCGACACTTCGCTAACGTCAGCGACAGCATTCTCTTCTACACAAAGACGGACGACTTCGTGTTCAATCCACAGCACCAGCCCTACTCTGCGGAGTACGTAGACAAGTACTATCGCCACACCGACCCCGACGGTCGAAGATACCAACTCGTCAGCCTACGCAGTCCACACCCGCGCCCAAACCTCTATTACGAGTACAAAGGGTACAAACCTCACCCTAACGGATGGGCGGTTTCCCGTGTAAAGATGGAGGAGCTTGACGCGCAGGGACGGCTCTACTTCCCACAAAACCAGGACGGGGCAATCCGAGAGAAGTACTACCTCGACGAAATGCCGGGAGTCCTCGCGACCGACAACTGGACGGACGTATCGGCGATCTCTGCTCACGCCGCCGAGCGTCTCGGCTACCCGACCCAGAAACCCGAGGCACTTCTCGAACGCATCATCCTCGCCACCAGCAATGAAGGCGACATGGTGCTCGATCCCTTCTGCGGGTGCGGCACCACCATCGCCGTCGCCCAACGCCTCAACCGCCGCTGGATCGGCATTGACGTGACCTGCCTCGCCATCAACCTCATGCGCCGCCGCCTCGAAAGCGCCTTCGGCGGCAAGGCCGAGTTCGACGTCATCGGCGAGCCGACCGCCTACTCCGAGGCCAGGCAGCTCGCGGCCGAGAACCCCTACCAGTTCCAGTGGTGGGCGCTCGACCTCGTCGGCGCGCGGCCGGTCATCGAGAAGAAGGGCGCGGACAAGGGCGTTGACGGCCGCCTCCTCTTCCACGACGACGAGAGCGGGAAGACCAAGCAGGTGATCTTCTCGGTGAAGGCCGGCCACCTCGCCGCCGCGCATGTCCGAGACCTGCGCGGAGTAATCGAACGGGAAGGGGCCGAGATCGGCTGCCTCATCTCCCTCGAAGAACCGACTCAACCGATGCGGGCCGAGGCCGCCGACGCCGGCTTCTACCAGCCCCCGATGGGCAAGCGAACCTACCCCCGCCTCCAGCTCCTCACCGTCAAAGAACTCCTCGAGGGCCGCAAACTCCAACTCCCCGAAGGGCGAGTTGACGTCACGTTCAAGAAAGCGGCGCGGGCGAAGGCCAAACAACGCGCGTTAGGCGAGACAGAAGGGTCGTGAACCCGTAGAACCCGTAGGGCAGGAGCTTGCCTCCTGCCCAGGCCGTTCCTGTACGCCGCGCCTGTCGGAGTTCACCCGGCCCTGGCGGGCCTGCGCGCCGGGCCGTCGCCGTTCTGCAGGGGCGAGTCCCGGACTCGCCCTTGGGCGACGCCAACGACCCGTGGGGGCGCATGGTTCACCCTGAGCGCAGCCGAAGGGCAGTGCGCCCAGGCCGTTGTGTAGGGCGCGCTGGTCTCCGCCAGCGCGCCGGGCGCAGAAGTTGCCTAGGCCTCGCTTCGCTCGACTTTGCCGCCGGGCCAGTAGACAGATGACGGGGGAGGCACGAGCTTCATCACAACCCTCGCGGCATCTCCGAGTTCGAGGTTCCCACCCTTCAGGGCGCATTCCTCAATCACCCAACCGTCATCTAGCACCCGCCTCAGCGCGCGCAGTGGGTCGCGATCGCATATGTGCAATGCATCCGGGATGCTCCTCTTCCCTGCGAAGGCGTCCACGACCATGTGTGCAGGAACTTCTACTCTCATGTATCCGTCGCCGAACTCACAAGATGCGATTCCTTCCAGCCGACGATGGTATTCGTTGTCCGTCTGCTCCCACTTCGGGAGAGGAGCACAATAGCGCCAACGGCTGAGGTTCAGTGTACAGAGGAGCCGCTCCTCCTCTTCCGTCAGGGACTCGCGGGCCTTCGGATTGGCGAACAGCTGCCCTCTTGTCTGTTTCTTCTGATAGCTCTCTATACAGAAGATCATCGCTGCCGAGAGAGAGGTGAACTTGGAGAATGCCGCCTCGACCGCGTGCTGAGTCTTGAGTGCCACCGGGCTCTGGCGCGACAGTAACGCTGGGATCTGGTCGGTCCCAACGCAGATCACCCGCGGCCCCGCGATCCGATGCTGCCTGGCTTTCCTTGTGAGCACCCTATACACATGCTGCTCGTCCACGACCCTGGGCGCATCCTGAACAAGGCCGCTGACGGAGAGAAATGGGCCTTCTTCGTCGGGGTCATAACGGACCGATATGGCGTAGCCGGACACCGAACACGCACGGGGCTGATCTGGATTCGCAGATACCGCCTCGAAGAAATCAGCGATTTCCGGTCTCTGCAGGAACTCCTTCCGCTCCTGCTGACGCGGAAGCTTCCGGATAGGGCCTCTCCTGCTGCTGTCTCCATCAAAGCGCGGTTTGACCTTGCAGGCGGGGATGGCTCGCCGCTTAGCCTCCGCCCACAGCCAGCGGCACACATCTTCGGACTGCCGCTCTTCCCTCCAGAACCTGGGGTATAGGTAAGCCACCTCTATGCATACAGGTCTTGCCCCAGACGGAGACAGGCGAATATCCGGACTGCCGCCTTCCAAGGAGGGTTCGTACTCCACAGTGCCCAGCTCGGAGGCCGCCTCGATGACGAGCATCTCCCAGACCGCGGCCGCTCGTGTGTCTGCCCGTCTGAGGTTCCCTCGGATTCCGGGCAGCTCATGTCCTACGATCCTCTCGCAACGAAGCAGTAGTTCCCGGGCTTGTTCGTCTTTCAGCATGAGCACACCTCGGGCGACTCTCTCGTGTATGTTAGCCGCGAGGTGGCTATTGTCAACACATGCAGAGCAGGCATCGAGCTCATGTGCCGGGGTTCGGTGACCCCGCCCCTTCCACTTCGCTCAGGGCAGGCCTACAGAACGGCCGTTGCGTACCCCACCCCGGCAGGCGGTTCACCGGGGTAGCGCAATCTGAAGGACGCACTACCCCACCCCTGCCTTCGGCACGCGTGGGCTACGAGGTGGCTGTAGCTACCGAACCAAGGGAATGGCAGGATGCGACCTTCTGCCCCACGAACCCAGAGGAACTCAAGCAGCGGTAGGAGGGGGCAGTATGTCAGACAACGCCATCGGCTGGCCAACGATCGTAGCGGCGACAGTGGCGCTGTACGGCGCGGTGCTATCCACGATCAACCTGCTGATCGCTCGCAAGGAGCGCAGGCGGCACGTGAAGGTCACATTCTCACAGGGGCTGACTGCTCTTCCCGGTGCCCCTGTGCTGTACCACCTCAGTATGGAGGCGGCGAACACGGGAACACGTCCTGTCACTTTGAGCGCGCCCTTTATCCGTCTACCCTCGGGTCACTCTGTGTTCTTTCCTCAGTGGTGGTTTGGCAGTAGCGAGTTCCCCTGCAACCTCACGGACGGACAGAAGTGCACAGCGAATGTCGAGCTAGGGTGGCTGATAGACGCGTTCCAGCAGCAGCGCCTTACAGGCAAGGTCGCGTTGGTGGCCGTCTTCAAAGACGCGGCCGGGAACGAGTACCTTAGCAAGCCACTGAGCATTGGGTCAGATGTGGTGCTGAAGGCATACGGCCAGGTGGATTAAGGTCGCGTCCGGAGCGTTACTCTTCGTGTCTGGCAACGAAGCCGCGGACCCCAGGAACCATCACCTTGCGTTACTTCGGTACCTTGCTGCCGAAGCGGTCTGGCTGCATTCGCCCTGGCCTGCTCACCCTGAGCGTAGCCCACTCCGGCGGCCGTATCGCTGGGGTGGGGCAGCTCCAACGCAGGCACGGCCCCACCCTTGCCACACTGCGGCAAGGATAGGCTACGAACCTCCGGCGCGCAGGCAAAGACCTGCGCTCCCTACAGGACGGCGACGGCCGCGAAGCCGGCGGGACGCCTGCGCTCCCAACACCAATCCGTGCTATAATGCGCTTGCTCACTGAGGCGAGGGAGGGATGATGGCGAAGCGCAAGGGCCAGCTCGTCTGTCAGCACCTCGAAGGCGTCTCGCGGAGAGTGCTTGAGTCCTACCCGGACATCGTCCGCGGGATGGCGCGGGGCCGGCACGGGATATACGCCCTCTACCGCAAGGATAGGCTCTACTACCTCGGCCTGGCCACCGATCTTCGGCAGCGCCTCAAGCAGCACCTCCGCGACCAGCACGCGCAGACCTGGGACAGGTTCTCGCTCTATCTCACCGTCGGCGACGACCACATACGGGAGATAGAATGCCTGTTCCTGCGGATCAGCAAGCCGCGCGGGAACACGGTGACGCCTGGTCTGACCCGCTCGCAGAACCTCCTCGGCGGGCTGCGGAGTGAGATCAAGGCCCGGCAACGGGCCGAGCTGGACGACATCGCCCCGAAGAAGCGCGCCGCGACCAAGCCGCGGGAGAGGCGCAAGCCGAAGCCTACTCGTCGGCGCGCCGGCCGACAGCCCGTCCTCGCCCAATACGTGAGAGCCCGTCTGCCCATACGGTTGACGTATAAGGGCAAGGTCCACCGCGCCACCGTGCTTGAGGACGGCAGCATCTTCGGTCATGGCGGCCAGCGATTCACCTCGCCATCGGGCGCCGCGCGCGCAGCGATCGGTCGGCAGCGAGGCGGCTGGCTGATCTGGCGTTACGAGCGCGCCCCAGGCGACTGGGTTCCGCTGGATACACTGAGGAAGTGACCCGATGGGCAGGAGACAAGCTCCTGCCCCACGAGGCCGGGACGATGGCCAGGCCGTTGGGCGCGGGCTTCGTGAAGCCTGCGATGCCGGGCCTGCGACGCTCTCGGCGGGCATGCGGACGGCGACATGCCCGCCCTACAGAACGGCAACGACTCAACGACCGGCGGGGATCGGTGTCCCCGCCCTACAGAACGGCCGCCCAACTCCGCGTCCATCTGCGCTTGCCCGCCTCTGGCGGGTTCATCCGCGGATGAGGGTCCGTTCCCTCCGGCTACACCTGCCTCCCCGACCCGCGCTCCCCGAAGCGATAGCGCTCGCGCTCGATCAGCGGTGTCTTGAACCGCGCCTCGATTCTCCCCGCCTTCTCCAGGTGATCCAGGCACGCGCGCAAGCACCCCCGTCCCACGCACACGGAGAGATGCCGGAACCGGTACCTCAGCCAATTGTGATACTCGGGCTCCTTGCCCTCGGGCTCATCGCCTTTCCAGAACGGCGAGTAGGGCGGCTCCGCTCCCACATGAACCTTGATGCAGGCGGCCTCGTCGAACGGCGCGTGCGTATACTCGGTCCCCTCGATCTCCACCCGAACGCTTCGCTCCTCACCGATGGCGCCGGCCTCGCATTCCCGCGCGCACGCCAGGCACCCGTCGCAGACGCTCCCCGCAAACAATGGGCTCGGCTCCAACTCGGCATCGGTGAACACCGCGAACACCCGCTGCCGCGGCCCGAACTGCGGCGTCAGCAGCAGCTTGCTGTGCCCTAGCTCCCCCAGCCCCGCCGCCACCCCGACCAGTCTCAGCGACACCAGCCCATCCGGCCCGGCCGGCTGGTCCTCTCGGATCTGCCGGCCCGTGTGTGACATGAATGGATTGTGCACCGGTACGCTCGTGTACCCCTCATCCTCCAACGCCATCGTGATCCCGCGCAGCACCTGTGGCGCGATCACCTCATTGAGATACCAGTACGCATCCGCGGTGTAGGCCTGGAAGTAGGTCCCCTCCTCCGCCGCCTTCAGCGTCCCGCGCGGGTGCCTGACCGCCACCGCCACGATGCTTTTCGTCTGCGGGAAGATCGTGAAGGGATGATACTCCGGCGGCGCGTTGTCGAACCGGGATATCGGCGCCACCCCAACCAGGTCCGCGCCCGCCCTCACCCCGGCCCGTCGAACCAGCTCAGTCAGCCTCTCCATCGAGCACCTCAGCTTTGTTGATTGTGTTTTGCTATCCTGGCGAGGGCAAGGTTGCCGCCCAGCACGCTCATCAGGAACTGGAAGAAAGGCGAGAGGAAGATCATCAGCCCCAGCCACCCGATGAAGCTCGCCCGCGGCGTGTAGAGAATCTGCGGGATCCCGAAGTTCGCCAGGTCGGCCTTCGGGTCGAAGAGCAGCACGATCGTCCGCCCCCACAGCACCGCCATCATCGCGAACGTGAACAGCGAGGTCATCAGCGCGCCCAGCAGCACCGACCGCAACGACTGCTCCAGAGACGCCCCTCGCGCGACCGTCTGTCTTCCCACATACCACCCCACCGGGAACCCGAGTAGGATCGAGCAGATCGGCACACCCATTCCCATGCCGATGCACAGAACGTCCAGCACGGCGTACAGCAGGTAGGCGACGGTGAAGCTCATGCTCATCCCCAGCCGGAACTCTCTTGCCGCTGTCTCGACAGCTTACTGCCAAAGCACTCTGGCGCGGTTCGGCCCGCCTTGAGCGCAGACAAAGGGTAGCTTGCGGACATTCATCTCCCACCGCGGCGGAGGCACAACTGCGCCTCTTCGGCCCGCCCCAGCGCGATCAAGGTGACCCCTTTGTTCACCCAGAGGCTGGCGTCTCGGGGGTCGCTCTTCAGCGCGCGGTCGAAGCACGAGAGCGCTTCCTGATACCGTCCCCGCGAATGCAGCACCACTCCCTTGTTCTTCAGCAGCGCGGGGTCCTCGGGAGCTGCCTCCAGACCCCGCTCATAGCAGGCCAGCTCCTCTTCCTCACGCTTCATCTCTGCTAAGGACAGGCCTTTGTTGCGCCAGAGCACAGCGTCTCTGGGGTTGATCTCCAGACCCCTTTCAAAGCACCTTACTGCCTCTGCGTGCTGCCCCAGCGCCGCCAGCGCCGCGCCCCTGTTCCCCCAGAGCGCGCTATCGCCCGGCGCCAGCTCCAGCCCCCGCTCATAGCACGACAGCGCCTCCTCGTGCCGGCCGAGAGCGTACAGCGCATAGCCCTTGTTCTTCCAGAGGCCGCTCTTCTTCGGATCTATCCCCAACGCCCGATCGTGGCATACTAGCGCCTCCTCATATCGGCCGAGAATGCCGAGCGTGGCGCCCTTGTTTGCCACGAGCTCAATGTCCCCGGGCGCGATTTGCAGTCCCTTCTCAAAGCACGACATTGCATCCTCATACCTGCCTACCGTAGTCATCAGAAGGCCCATCTGCTTCCACTGATCGCTCTTCGTCATCTTCGTCACGTCCATATCGGGGCCGCCCACGCTGACTCGGGCTGATAGCGAGGGACTCACACGCATATCCATGTGCTGCTGGGAGCCCAGCTTCCCAGCAGCCGGCCCTTGCTTGCCCGCCTTTCCTCCTCGCCCAAACCATCTGCGCAGAATCCCCATGCCGCCCGCCTCCTCCAAGACCTCTTTCCGAACCTCTGACTACGCAGCGCATGACTCCGTTCCTGCCCTGATTTCTCCGTACCGCAAGGCGGGGTCGCCCGACCCCGCCAGCCGCTGGTCCTGGATCTCGCTTGCCGCACCTTCCTGCGAAGGCGGAGGTCCGCCTAAGCCAGATAAAGGGGGGCAGTTCATGACCTCCGTCCGCACCCGGATGCAGTGTCCTACGCCCGACCCCGATACACGACCGGCCTGTTGTCTGCGCCCGTTTGACGGATAGGGCTCTCCTGGGTAAAATGCCCGTGGCCGGCAGGCGGTGACCTACTGCCGTCACAGGACAACGAATACGCCCTGTGGTAGGATGAGGTGCAAGGCCGGGCTGAGGAGTTGGCGCGCCGGCGCGGTGGAGGCGTGAATGGCAGCGTACGCGTACTTCTGGGGTTGTTATGTCCCTGGGCGGCTTCCCCACATGGAGAAGTCCACCCGTGCAGTGCTCGATCATCTCGGGGTTGATGTCGTTGACGTTGACGGGCTGACCTGCTGCCCCGAGAAGACGATGATCCGAAACATGAGCTACCGCGACTGGTTGCTGACGGCCGCCAGGAACCTCTCGATAGCGGAGGAGGCGGGGCGGGTCTTTGTGACGCCGTGCACTGGGTGCTTCTCGACGCTGAAGGAAGCGCACGTGAAGTTGCTGTCGGACCCGGCGCTGCACGAGGAGATCAACCGGGAGCTGGCGCGGGTGGGGCGACGGTATGACGGGACGGCCGATGTCTTGCACGTTCTCGATCTCCTGTATTCGGACTTCGGACCCGCTGGGCTTAGGAACCGCGTGGTCTATCCGATGGATGGGCTGCGCGTGGCGGTGCACTACGGATGCCATCTGGTGCGACCGAGCGGCGCGCTGCTGTTCGATGATCCGTTCTGGCCGCGGAAGCTGGATGAGCTGGTGGAGGCGCTGGGGGCCGAGAGCGTTGCCTACTCCTCGAAGATGGAGTGCTGCGGGAACCTGCTGCTGCGGGCGGGCGAGGAGGAGACGGCGCAGGCGATGTGCCGGGGGAAGCTGAGGGACATGGTCGGCGAGGTGGCCGACGCGCTTACCGTGGTGTGCCCGTCGTGCATGATGCAGTACGACAACGTGCAGCACCTGCTCCAGCGGGCGGGAGAGCCGCTCCACCTTCCGGCCTTCTACTACCTCGAGTTGCTTGGCCTGGCGCTGGGTGTCGAGCCGGAGGAGCTTGGCCTCGAGCGGCACCGGGTTGACGTCGCGCCGTTCCTCGAGCGGTGGCGGGGCCGACGGGAGGCGTTCGATCTGGTCCGGCGGCACTGGGATCTCGGGTTGCTCAGGGCGTGCGCGGAATGTGGCGCGTGTGTGGACGACTGCCCGGTGGCGCGGGCTGACCCAAGCTATGACCCGAACGCGCTGGTCCGATCCCTGGCTGCGGGCGATGTGGAGTCGGTGATCCACTCACCGGAGCTGTGGAAGTGCGTGGAGTGCTACACCTGCGCGGAGCTGTGCCCGAACAAGTACGACCAGATGACGATCCTGCGGCAGGCGAAGACGCTGGCGATACAGGCAGGAGCGGCGCCGCCGGCTGCGATGGAGGGCATGCGGGCGTTCCGAGAGACAGGCATGCTCACGCAAGGGTCGGCGGCGCAGAGGAAGCGATTGGGCCTGCCGGCGATGCGGAAGGCGGGGGCGGAGGAGTTGAGGGAGCTGTTGGGTTCTCATGGAGATGATGGGCAGGAGCAAGCTCCTGCCGACCGGAGGGAGCCGTCGTGAGCGAGTACGACCGCGGCAAGCGGACGGTATCGGGGTGCGGGCTCAGCGGGATGATGAGCCTGACGGGGGAGCGAGTTGACGGGCAGGCGATAAGGTCGTCTATCGCTATTCTGCACGAGCGGTCGAACGGGCTGGGGGGAGGTTTCGCCTGTTACGGCATCTACCCCGAGCGCGCCGATCAGTTCGCGCTGCACGTCATGTACGACACCGTCGAGGCGCAGGAGAAGGCGGAGGAGCTGATCGGGGAGGAGTTCAACATTGACCTGGATGAGCGCATCCCGACGCGGTTCAACCCGAACATCAAGAACCCACCACTGCTCATGCGCTACTTCGTGCTGCCGCGGCCGCTGCTGCTCCAGGAGGCGCGATTGACGGCGGAGGACTTCGTGCTCCAGCGGGTGATGCGGATCAACGGGGAGATCCCGGGCGCGTATGTCTTCTCCAGCGGCAAGAACATGGGGGCGTTCAAGGCGGTGGGATACGCTGAGGACATCGCTGACTTCTTCCGGCTGGAGGAGTACCAGGCCTATATCTGGATCGCGCACGGGCGGTTTCCGACGAATACTCCCGGATGGTGGGCGGGCGCGCATCCGTTCACGCTGCTGGACTGGTCGGTGGTGCACAATGGCGAGATCTCTTCCTATGGGATAAACAAGCGCTATCTTGAGATGTTCGGGTACCGGTGCACCATGCGCACCGATACCGAGGTGATGGCTTATCTGTTGGATCTGCTCATCCGCAGGCACAAGCTGCCGGTGGAGCTGGCGTGCGATGTGATGGCGGCGCCGTTCTGGGAGCAGATCGAGCGGCTGCCGGAGAGAAGGCAACGGCTCTACCGAGCGCTGCGTCAGGTCTACGGCGGGGCGCTCGTGAACGGGCCGTTCGCGATCATCTTCGGGAGGCAAGGCGAGATGGTGGGGGTGAACGACAGGATCAAGCTGCGTCCGCTGGTGGCGGGGCGGAAGGATGACTGGCTGTACCTCTCGAGCGAGGAGGCGGGCATCAGGGCGATGTGTCCGCGCCCGGAGCTGGTGTGGACGCCGCGCGCCGGGCAGCCAGTGATCGGCCGGCTGGGAAGCAAGAAGGTGATAGGTGAGCCGGGAGCCGAGGTCTCGACACTGGCGGCTGAGAGGGTGGGTCAGGAGGTGGCGACATGAGCACGACCACGCGCGACAGCGACATCCGCGGGAGAAAGGCGCGCAAAGCACAGCGGGGTGCGCGAGTTCAGGGATACCGGCCGGCCGACTTCGTGTGGAGGCGCGACGCCGACCGCTGCGCGCTGTGCAAGCGGTGCGTGCAGCAGTGCGGCTTCGACGCGATCAGCTGGGAGAACGAGCCGGTCGCGGACCCGGCCAAGTGCGTGGGGTGTCATCGGTGTGAGGCGATGTGCCCGCAGCGGGCGATCACCATCGAGCCGAACCCGCAGTACCTGCGCCCGCATCCGCTGTGGACGGAGTCGCACCGGAAGAACCTGTGGCTGCAAGCGGAGACGGGCGGGGTGCTGGTGAGCGGAATGGGCAATGACCTCCCCTACCCCATCATCTGGGATAGCCTGCTGCTCGATGCTTGCCAGGTGACCAATCCTTCGATTGATCCACTGCGGGAGCCGATGGAGCTTCGCACGTATCTGGGCCGAAGGCCGGACCAGGTCGAGGTGGCGATGACGCTTGAAGGTCCGGACCTGGCGGCGGAGCTGCCACCCAACCTTGAGCTGGCGGTGCCGGTGTTGTTTGCGGCGATGTCCTACGGCTCGATCAGCCTGAACGCGCAGAAGGCGATCGCGATGGCGGCGGAGGAGCTGGGGACGTACTGGAACACCGGGGAGGGCGGGCTGCACGAGGACCTGAAGCCTTACGCCCATCGGGCGTTCGTGCAGTGCGCGTCGGGCCGGTTCGGGGTGACGGTGGACTACCTGAACTCGGGGGCAGCGGTGGAGATCAAGATCGGCCAGGGTGCGAAGCCGGGGATCGGCGGACATCTGCCGGGCGAGAAAGTGTCGGCAGAGGTCTCCGAGACCCGGATGATACCGGTGGGAAGCGACGCGCTGTCGCCGGCGCCGCAGCACGACATCTACTCGATCGAGGATCTGCGGCAGTTGATCTACGCGCTGAAGGAGGCGACGAACTACGAGAAGCCAGTATCGGTGAAGATCGCCGCGGTGCACAATGTCGCGGCGATTGCGAGCGGGATCGTGCGCGCCGGCGCGGACATCGTCTACCTGGACGGGTTCCGGGGCGGCACGGGGGCGGCGCCGACCATTATCCGCGATCATCTGGGCATTCCGATTGAGATCGCGGTGGCGGTGGTGGACCAGCAGCTTAGGGAGGAGGGTATTCGCAACCAGGCCTCGCTGATCGCGGCGGGAGGGATACGGTCTAGCGCGGATGCGGCGAAGGCGATTGCGCTGGGGGCGGACGCGGTGGCGCTGGGGACGGCGGCGCTGCTGGCGCTGGGGTGCACGCTCTGCCAGAAGTGCTACACGGGGCGGTGCTCGTGGGGGATCACCACGCAGGACCCGGCGCTCACGCGACGGCTCGATCCATACGTTGGGTCGCGCCGACTGGTGAACCTGGTGCGGGCGTGGGCGGCGGAGCTGGAGGAGATCCTGGGGGCGATGGGGGTGAACGCGATCGAGAGCCTGCGAGGGAGCCGGGAGCGATTGCGGGCGGTTGGGCTGGACCGGACGACGATGGATGTCATGGGAGTGAAGCCGGCGGGGGTGGGAGCGTAAGGGCACGGCTGAACTGGCGTTTACGGTTTACAGTTTACGGGACGGGCCAAAGGTGAGGGCGCAAGAAGCCAGGAGCATGAGGCACGGGAATGCGGATTGATGCTCGGGAGATGCATTATCGGGAGTTGAACCAGCGGATACAGGAGGCGGTGGCCGCGGGCGAGCGGTCGCTGGAGCTGGTGAACGTGAACGGCCAGCGGTACATCGGCGACGGGCTGCGGGACGATGTGCAGATCGTGATCGAAGGCGTGCCAGGCAATGACCTGGGAGCATTCATGGATGGCCCGACCATCCGGGTGCGCGGGAACGCGCAAGATGCAGTCGCCAACACGATGAACGCCGGCCGGATCGTGGTGGAGGGGCAGGCGGGCGATGTGCTCGGGTACGGGATGAGGGGCGGCGAGCTTCTCGTGCGGGGACGGGTCGGGTATCGGGTGGGCATCCACATGAAGGCCTACCGTGACAAGCGGCCGGTGATCGTGGCCGGGGGAACGGCGGGCGATTTCCTGGGGGAGTACATGGCAGGTGGGCTGCTGATCGTGCTGGGATTGGAGCGGAGGCGGGAAGAGCCTCTGGTTGGCGACTGGTGCGCCACGGGAATGCACGGTGGGGCGCTCTATCTACGCGGGGAGGTTGAGCCGTGGCGGGTGGCGTCGGAGTCGGCCGAGGTTAGGCTGACGGAGGACTCGGACCGGGAGGAGATTCGGCCGCACGTGGAGGCCTTCTGCCAGGCTTTCGGGCTGGATTCGAAGGAAGTCATGCGCGAGCAGTTCTTGCGGATCGCGCCCACCTCGCACCGGCCCTATGGCGCTAAGTACGCTACTTAGGGAGGTCGCTGGCGGCGCGCTGGCAGAGACCAGCGCGCTCTACAGAACGGCCTCACGGCCAATGCGCAGTGGCGTGCCCAGCCGTCTCCTGGCGTTGACTGCTAAGCGCGCGTGTGGTATTGTATGTTTGGCCAGCGGCAGACAAGGCCGCGGGCAAACGAGGGATTGAGCAAGATGCTCGGAGATGGGCAGTGTGGAGGGGTACTGCCGCGGCT
>Ga0315285_10003148_pt1 | contig 17275 bp, 10 predicted proteins | sample YL17G09_36_MG_FD_203698 | JGI IMG/M metagenome (GOLD analysis project Ga0315285, IMG submission 203698) | Sediment microbial communities from Yellowstone Lake, YNP, Wyoming, USA - YL17G09_36 | ecosystem: Environmental > Aquatic > Freshwater > Lake > Sediment | place: USA: Wyoming | collected... | reverse complement strand
CCTGCTCGAGGTCGAACCGTCCGGCGTGATCGTCGCTTCGCTCAAGCCCGGCGCCGATAAAAAATGCTGGATTGTGAGACTATACAATGCCTCCGGCCGTCCTGAAAATATCAAGCTTCGAGGGGCGATCTGCCGCGAAGGCTCAATGTATCTGAGCAACCCCTCCGAGGACCATCTGGAAAAAGCTCCGGAATCCATCGCTCTTCTTCCCTTCGAGATTGTGACTTTGAGGATCGAAAAATAGATCCTACAAGTCCAGCCGCAGGCCGAGTCTCCAATTGCTATTCCAAGCGCCTTGAGGAATGGGACGAATGGATGAAACAGACTCTATTTCTGGATGTCCCCCACCGTCAGCTTCTCTTCCCTATCCCCAGGATGCTGCGCATCTTCTTCAAGCACGACCGCCGGCTACTGCTGAAGTCATCATGAGCCGGGGAGGATGTCTATGGTCTTTCGGCCGGCGTTGAGGTCTTCCAAGGCGATGTTCCGGTCGATAGCATCTTCCTCTCGTGTTTTCCTCCCGCTTGGCTTCGATCATCGGCGGAGAATACAATTTTTTCGTGCACAGGCCGAGACGGGAGGCCTTGACCGGCTTGTCCACCGCTTCGCGAAACGACGCGCTATAGGGCAGGACGGTGATCAGGCTGGTGTCGGGGATGCCGATTTTGGCCATCTGGTTGACCGGGGTCACTCCTCTTCGAAAATTCGGGGATACAATACTTAATTAAGAAATTAGGCTTTCTTCGTAGCCAAAGGTTGAGGCTGTCAAGAATTTCGACCGTATTAGATTAAGCGAGCAATATGGAGATTCCTGTGACTTTTTAAAAATGTCCGGCAGGCGGAAAGCGTAATTCTATCCCCCGGGATGTCGTCCGGGACGATGAATAGCGCCACAAAACTGTTCTATGGCTAGAGGGATTTCCGAGGAGCCTGATTGACAGTTTAGCTTCCAATTGTTATGTTATATCGAAAGAGACGGAGGAAAGATTTGGCGATCACCTGCCCGCGATGCCAGAAGGAAAACCAGGACAACACCCGATTTTGCGGGAGCTGCGGCACGAAACTGCATCCGACCGAGCAGGTCCCCGTGACGCTCACCCAGACGATCGAGGGACGCTGGGGCGAGCTCGTTTCAGGAAATATCTTTGCCGGGCGCTATTTCATCATTGAGGAACTCGGACGCGGGGGGATGGGGCGGGTCTATCGAGCCGTGGATAAAAAGCTCGACGTCGAAATCGCCGTCAAACTCATAAAGCCGGAAATCGCGTCAGATCCTAAGACGATCGAGCGGTTTAAAAACGAGTTGAAACTCGCCCGGATGATTTCGCATAAAAATGTCTGCCGGATGTTCGACATGAGCGAAGACCAAGGCAGCCACTTTATCACCATGGAGTATATCCCCGGCGAGGATCTCAAGAGCACCCTCCGCCGCGCCGGTTCGCTGAACCTCGAGCGGGCGGTGACGATCGCCAAGCAGATCTGCGACGGTCTTGCCGCCGCCCATCACTTAGATATTATCCATCGCGACTTGAAGCCGCAGAACATTATCGTCGACAAGAACGGAAACGTGAGAATCATGGATTTCGGCATATCAAGGTCCACGCAGGCGCGAGGGATTACGGCCGAGGGGATCATGATCGGCACGCCTGAGTATATTTCTCCAGAACAGGCGGAGGCCGGCAAAGTCGACGCCCGGAGCGATATTTATTCGTTTGGCATCATGCTCTTCGAAATGGTCACGGGGAAGGTTCCTTTCGAAGGCGACACGACGCTGAGCATCATCATGAAGCAGAAACTGGAGCTGCCCCCCGATCCACGCAAGATCACGCCCCATCTTCCCAAGGAAATCAGCCGGATCATCCTCAAATGCCTCGAAAAAGACAAAGAGCGCAGATACAAGAATGTCGAAGCTCTCCACGCCGACCTCGAGAAGTTCGAGAAAGAAATCCTTCTCAAAGCCACCGCCGGGACCAAAGAGAAAGCCGCTCTCGCCGACGCGGGGCGCTCGCGACGGCCTCTGATGATCGCTGGGACCGCGACGGCCGCCGTCGCCGTCCTGGTGGTCGGTTATCTTATTTTAGGTATGGGAGCAAAGAATAAAGGCGGGACCCGAGAATCCGGCGCGGGTGTAGCGAAGACCGATGTCCTTGCCAATAAAAACGAAGCGATGCCGCTCGTTTCGCCATCCAAATCTCTCGAAATCAAGACCTCGCAACCAACGACGACAAACCCGCCGGTTCAGAAGCCGGACGCGGCGGTCGTAGCCATAGGACATCTTGAGATCAAGACCGTCCCGATAGGCGCGGATATCTATATCAATGATCGATGGCAGGGAAAATCTCCATTCAGCCTCGACCTTCCGACGGGGACTTACGACCTCAGAATCGCGCGTTCTCCCGAATATCTGGAACATAAAGAATCCTTGACTCTGAAGACCGGCGATAGCATCGCTAGAAACGTTCCCTTGACGCCGCAGTATATCCTCGACGTCAAGACGACCCCGGAAGCCGCAGATCTTTTTATCGACGGCGCTTTCAGGGGGAAGACACCGCAGAGATCGATCTTGGTGAAAAACAGCGCCCAAATCGAACTGAAAAAAGACGAGGACTATGGGGCGATTACCGAAACGCTCAGTCTGAAACCGGGTGTGAACGTCATCCAGCGGACCCTGAAAAAGACAACCTGCCTTTTAACGATAAGGACGAATCCGGCCGGGGCCAGCATTTTTATCGGAAACACCAATGCCGGCGCTTCGCCGATAACGAATCGGTCGGTAGCGCCAGGAACCTATACGATCCGGATGGAAAAAGAAGGCTATCGGCCGCTGCAAGAAACTTTGGATGTCGAAAACGACATCACAAAGACATATGAGTTGGCGAAACTCCAAACGGGCCAGCTCAGGTTGAACATCAATCCCTATGCCGATGTCTATATCAACGACCGGCTTGTCGGCGAAGTCCCGCCCCTCCGGACGCAGGAGCTTCAAGAGGGGAAATACACGGTCAAATGCATCTCTTCGGGATTGAACAAGACCGTGACCGTTCCTATCGAAATCGTCGGGGGTGACAGCAAGGAGCTCCGGGTGAATATGGTCACGGGCGAAAGCAAAGTCATAAGTCAGAAATGAATCGGCAATAACTCCTCCTGGAGGAGTTTAAGTGAAGAATAAGATATCGGCCAGCGGACTCATACTCTCTTTCTTATGTCTGTTATGGGTTGACGTCTTTCCCTGGACCGGAATACAAGCGCAGAGCGAATTCCAAAAAGCGCTCGAGGCGGGGAAAAAGCTGTATGAGTCGGGGGATCACGAAAAAGCGATCATCAAGCTCTTTGAAGCCCAGAATCTGGCAAGGGAAAAGAAAGATCTCGCCGAAGCCTGTTTTCACATATCCCTGTGTTATTACGCTCTGGGCGAGTCCGAGAACTGTCTTTCCTATCTGAGAAAGGCCTTCGAGGCCTATCCGGAGAAAGACATTGATGAGCGGCTTTTTCCTCCCCGGTTTGTCGGCCTCTTTTATCAGATGAAACGAGATGCCCAAAAAGTCGCCCAAGCGAAGTCCGAAAACAAGCCCGAGCCGGAAAAAAAGACAGGGCCCGAAAAGAACGTCGAAAAGAAAACGGAAGATCAGAAGCCGCCCGCGGCTATGGGTAAAGGAAAGCAGGAAATCCCGGCCAAGAAAAAAGGCAAGTTTCCCTGGTTGATTGCCGGCGGGGTCGCCGTCGCGGGCGGAGCCTTAGCGTTGCTGCTTTTGAAGAAAGAAACTCCCCCAGCGGCCGTCTCCACGGTGGGCAATATCGCCATCACGTCAACTCCAACGGGCGCAAAGGTTCTTCTGGACGGGACGGACACTGGACAGACAACCAACTGCACGCTGACGAATATTGCGGTCGGTGTCCACGTTTTGAATCTCGTGCTTGACGGATACTACGCATGGGAGGGATCGATCGAAGTTAAGGGCGGGCAGACGGCGAATGTCGCCGCGACGCTCGTTGGCTATATGTATGAATTCGTGGCGAAATGGGGCAGCCAGGGAAGCGGCGACGGGCAGATGAATTACCCTAGAGGAATAACCGTTGACAGCTTTGGTTATGTTTATGTCACTGATGATGAAAATTTCCGTATCCAGAAATTCACTTCGAATGGCGGCTTTGTGAACAAATGGGGATCCGGCGGGAGCGATGAAGGCCAGCTTCAGACTCCAGGTGGAATAGCCGTGGATAACTCTGGATTTATCTATGTGACAGAATGGGACAATCATCGTATCCAGAAATTCACGTCGGACGGCGGTTATGTGAGTAAATGGGGCAGCTTAGGCAGCGACGATAGCCAGTTTTATGAACCCCACGGGATTGCCGTGGATGGCCCCGGCTACATCTATGTCGCTGATACGCGAAATCATCGTATCCAGAAATTCAGCTCCGCCGGAAGTTTCGTAGCCAAATGGGGTAGTCCGGGGAGCGGCGATGGCCAGCTTAATAATCCCCAAGGGATTGCCGTGGACGGCTCCGGCTATGTCTATGTCGTCGATACGAACAATCAACGTATCCAGAAATTCAGCTCCGGCGGAAGTTACCTGACCAAATGGGGTAGCCCGGGGAGCGGCGATGGCCAGCTTAATAATCCCCAAGGGATTGCCGTGGATGGCTCTGGCTATGTCTATGTCCTCGATACGAACAATCACCGCATCCAAAAATTCCGTCTAAAAACCACTTCTCCCCTCGCGGCGACGATAACCTACACGCCTCTGAGGATTGATTCGCCTGGATCGAATTCCGCTCGACGGGCCGGATTTTTCTCCGATCCGCGGATCATAATACCGCCATTTTTGGGAGCGCCAGATATGTTTAACGTCCGGCAAGCTCCGACCGTCGGGTTTTCCAGGACGCCAGGCTCGCTCGACGACTTTTTCAGTATGCCGGGAATGACCAACGGAGCGTCGGCAAAACGGCCGTCTTCCCGCCTGAATCAACCGACCGGAGCCGGACAAAAGATCAAAAAAGACTAAACATTTTTAAAGCATAAGGATTGGATTTTTCGCGCATCTCGATGATGGAGGCGCGAAGGCCGGCGGCCGTATCCCTCGTGAAATACGGGCTGTCCAGCCCGGCGCCGACAAAAAATGCTGGATCGCGAAACTGTACAATGCCTCCGGCCGGCCCGAAAACATCAAGCTCCGGGGAGCGATCTGCCGGGAAGGCTCGATCTATCTGAGCAACCCCTCCGAGGACCGTCTGGGACGAGTCGAGGGGCCGCTACCGATTCTTCCCTTTGGAATTGTGACGCTGCGGGTTGAAAAATAAATCCTAGAGGTCCAGCAGCAGGCCGAAACCCCAGCAGCTTTCAGTGAAAAAGGAAAACTCCGAGACCAAGGCCAGGTGCCGGCTGAGATGCCAGTTGAAGCCGAGCATCATGCTAAACAAGCCCTTTCCCTTGGCTTCGATTTCCTGATCAAGGGCAAGCGGCTGGAATGTGCCCGAGATCTTGCTGAATTTGAAGCCAAAATAGCCGGCAAACTGGAAAACCCGCAACCCGAAATCCAGGCTACCTTGGTACCTTGTCAGGCCGAAGTTCTCATACTCTTCATTTTGAAAGGACTGGAGACGAGCCACCTGGAAATCCAGGCCGATGCCGCCCCGGACATTGATGTCGCGACCGTCTTGCTCGGTGATGTCCACCTCGCCGACCATCATGAACTTCAGCCCGCCGCCGAAATAGACGTGCCTGCCGTCCTGAACATAAAAATTAGGAAAATCCGAAGAGCCGAGAAAACCATAGAGATAGACATAATCCGTCGGCCTAAGCCCGACGGTCGCTTTGTAGAGGTCCCGGCCGATTTCCCGTCTGGCGCCGGCCAGACTGAAATCCCGAGAGAGGTGCTCGTAGGAAAGCTGGAGGGAAAAAGAGGAAACATCCGCCGCCGTCCCCACATCCTGGGCGGGTGAAACCAGGGGGATGAACAGCACCCAAGCCGCAAAAAAGAAATATCTTTTCATGGCCACCTTCCAATTCGAAACAATCCAGATGTTCGGTCTCGCCTCATTAGATAAGACGAAAAGCCGGATAAAAAGGTTTATGGTGCCCCGACACTCTTGGAAGGAAACCCTTTGTTCCAACGGGGACACACACCGTGTGTGTCCCCAATTCGGACGGAACGGCGTTAAAACCCCGGATGGGGAACGAGGCCGTCTCCGGATCATCTCCCAAACAATTTTAAGCGGCTTCGTTGATCATCCGGATGTCTTTGAACCTGCAGAAATAGCCTAGCTCCGTTGTGATATCCCCGTAGCAGGTCTGCCGATGGAGTCCGCTCGTCCAATTCTGCCAGAGCTTTTCCGCGTCGCCGTCCACTTTAACGGTGATCTTCGTCCGGCAGCCCCTGTCGTCCGAAAGGGCGACCGGAGTTTCAAGGATCGAGCCAGTGAAGTAGCGCAACTGGTCCGTGCCGATTAAAACGGCTTGGGTGACTTTTTCGCCAAGGCGCATCTGGACCTGGGGGACGACCCCTTCCTGGCGCTCCATGACCGACCTCAGCTTATAAGAGGCCGCCGGCCCGCTGGGCCCGTCCATTTTCGGCGTCCCCATGCAGTGGGCAAGAATGATGCTGTTCTTGGACTCATCCATGGTCGGGTCGCTGACGAAGCCCGGTTTTCCGGCCAGCCCCTGGAACAGGACATGGGTCATGGCGCAGCGCAGATCCGACTCGCAAATCCCGCCCCATCCCATATCATTGAGCCTGGCAAAACCAACGCAGGGATAGGCCGGCAGCTTGATCGTCTTGTCCCACATCGTCCCGTAGCAGTCCACGGTCAGGACGGTCGCCTCTTCCGCGTCCAGCAGCTTTTCAAAGGCCAGGGCCAGCTTGCAGGACTTGAAGATGTCCTCCTTGGAAGGCTCGACGACCTGCTCGGCCCGGCGGATCCAGAGATCGGCCTCGGCCGCGGCGTCCTTGTCGCTGATGCTTTTATAGACGTCTTCCACGCGGGCCAGGCTCACCGGCTTGATCTCGGTCCCGAATTTCTCTTTGGCCTTGCCGGCATAATCCTCGAAGTTGCCTGTTGTGACGTTCAGAATTTTGGCTTCCCGGAAATGGTGGATAGCCCGGAAAGGCCGGATGGCCGTGGCCAGCTGCCGGAGGTCGCTGGTCAAGATGCAGTCCATCCTGGCGCCCATCGGCTGCTTGCGCAAGTCGCCGAAACTGGTCCATTCGTGCCCGGAATAGGGAACGGCAAAAACCAAAGTCGGCTTCTCCGCCCGGAGGATCTCCTGAAGAACGGGCCACATATCGATGTTGAGATGGATGGCGAGAATGCCGTCCGCTCCAAGAAGCCTTTCCCGAAGGCCCTGGACCTGGGCCGCGGACGTGACCAGTTCGTCAACCACAAAATCCACGTCGGCCATTTCATCCTTCATTTGGCGGAACGCGTTCTCGTAGACCCCGATTTCCTTTTTGAGGTCGAGATTCGGTTTCGGCCAAGGGCCGTGAATAGACGCCATGTAGAGCCGGGCCACCCGGACTTTGGAACGCCTGTTGCCCGGGCTGATCAGCTTGGACACCCCGGGCCCGGTTTGAAACGCCCGGAGCGCGGGCGGGAAGAGACAAAAAGCGCCTCCGGCCAGGGCTAATTGGATAAAATCCCGTCGTTTGACTTCTTTAATCATCGCGGCCTCCAAAATCTATAAATTAAAAATTTCAGTTCTCATCGGCGCAGGGGCAGCAGAAACATCTGATTGCTTTTCTTCTCTCTCCTTCGACCGGCAGCCGGTTTTCCTTCCGGGCTCAGGCCAGCTCTCCATCCCGGTAGCCGGGCTGCATCCAGGGAAGGTTTTTGTGCTCGAAGAACGGATTCAGGTCGGCCCTGATTTTTTTCATCTCTTCGGCGGCCATCGGCCGGAAATTCTTCAGGTTCTCGATATTTTTCTTGACGACATCCACGCTGTCTGTGCCGATCACGGCCGCATGGACAAAGGGCAGGCTCAGGGCGTACCGGATAAGTTCGTCAGGAGTCACGGTCTTAACGGTCTCTCTCGGCCGGATGGCCTTGATGATCATGATGCCCATATTTTTCCCGGCCGCGGCGGGGATCGCGTCCTGCTCCATGTCGCCCACGCGCTCGGAATAGTGATTGAGGGCGATGAGCATCGTGTCGAAATCGTACCGGCTGAGCATGGCCTTCATCACTTCGGACGACGTGTGCCCGGAGAATCCGATGAACCTCGTCGTTTTCTCGTCGCGCGCTTTGAGCAAGACTTTCAGGGCGCCGTCGGCCGCGCCGACCCTCTCGACCTCTTCCAACGTGGCAATATTATGGAGCTTGAGGAGGTCCAGCTTGTCGGTCTGCAGCCTTTTCAAGCTTTCCTCGAGGTGGCGCATGCCTTCGTCGTAGGTCCGCGTCTGGATTTTTGTCGACAGGATGACTTCCTTCCGCCTGGTTTTTAAAACCAGTCCAAGCCGTTCCTCGCTGATGACCTTATCGGTCCCGTAATCATGCGCGGTGTCCCAATAATAGAACCCGTGGTCCAGGGCATACGTCAAAATCTCGACGCTTTTCCCTGGGTCCTGGACCGCACAGAACCGGCTGCCGCAGCCGATGCCGATGCGCGGGACGACAAGGCCTGACTTTCCTAGGGTGACCGTCGGCAGCCCTTTGGCGTCATAGCCGCTTTTTTCGGAAGACAATAGATCGAACGAGGAGCCAAGCGCTCCCAGGGCGACCGTGGAGGCCGCGCATGTCTTTAGAAACTCGCGTCGTTTCATCCCTCGATTTTTCATGGGATTTCCTCATTTCTTGAAAATGTTTCCCCAAAGTTTGATATCCGCAAAACTGCCCGTGTCATCAAAAGACCCGACGCCGACGAGCCCGTGATCAAGAGTTTTATCCGCAGCCGTGAGAATCGGCGCGGACATGTCATCCAGGTAGGCCTTGATCTCGCCCGTCGCCGCATCGTAGCTCAACTTGAAATCGTGGAATTTGAGGTCTGTCAGGCGGTAGATGGACTTTCCGGGCGGTTCAAGGTTGATTTTCACCCGGTCCTTGCCGTTGACAAGGGCGATGACATTGTGCATCTCATCGCTCGACGCGCTGAAATGGACATAATAGAAATGGGTTGCATCCTGAAAATGAAAGATAATGCACATGTCCCGTTGATTGACGGCAGGGTCGGTCTGGCATTTGGTCCTGCCCGTAAAAACAAAGCTCGTGACATCGAAGCCCTTGAGCAGCGACCAGGAGGTAGGAGCACGGACCTTGCCCTGCTCGCCTGGCGCAGTGAGCCGATAGACGAACGAGCCCTCCTCCTTGGCCACCTGCCAGTGCTCAGGATGATTCGGCAACCAGGCGCTGGCTTTTCCGTCCTTAAAATCATCGACGAACAACAAGGGAATATTGGCGCCAGCTTCTTTCGCTTGAGATCCCGGCAAAGGCGCCTTGGCCAGATCAAAACATAAGAAAAAGACTGGAAGTGCCGTCGCCCATAGCGCCGCGTTCGCTTTTTTTAAAAATCCCATCGCCCTTCCCCTTTTTAGAATCGTCACTATCAACCAATGCCAGGACATCTCCTCTCGCTTATATCACAGGAAAAAAGGACGGTCAATTCCAGGATGTATTTCAATTTCTATAATGAGAAACAAAGATGGGTGGCATGGAAATTGAAATGCTAGTACAAACGTAATAAATAAAGTGACAATGTATGGGCGGCACTTAGGCCGTCCTCAAGCCCCCGTAGCGGAGGGGGGCCCCGGACACTCTTGGAGGAGGACCCTTTTAAAGGTTCCCCCTCCAACGGGCGGCGGGAATACCCGCCCGCCCTGCCACCCCTCCAAGGAGCATCCTCCCATGAATTCATCGCCGGATGCTCCTGGGAAGGAAGGCAGGGAGCGAAGCGAGCGTTGTAAGGAAACCCCAGGAAAGGGTTTCCTTCTAAGAGTGTCCGACGGGACTGGTTCCCCGGGGCCCGGGGGCTAGGGGCGGCCTAAGCGCCGCCCGAACGGGGATGTCATTTTTTATTATTGCGTTGATATTAGTTCAAATTCCGAACATTCTTGCAAAAAATCATCCTTTAATGTTTTAATACCACTCATCTTGAAGCCTTGCGAAGGAGAGGTTATGGCACCCGAGACAAAACCCGCTTACGGGCTGGAGAGAAGGCTTGGATTGTTTCCCCTGACCAACATCGTCGTCGCCAACATGATCGGGGCCGGGATTTTCACGACATCCGGATTCCTGATGAAAGACCTGGGCAATCCTCTGGTCATGTTGGGCCTTTGGATCTTGGGCGGGGCCATCGCCGTATGCGGCGCGCTCAGCTATGGCGAGCTCGGCGCCGCCATCCCTCATGCCGGGGGCGAATACATTTTTCTTTCGAAGCTCTACCATCCCATCGCCGGCTTTCTGAGCGGATGGGTCTCGTTTTTCGTCGGTTTCTCGGCGCCGATCGCCTTATCGGCCTTCGGCTTTTCGGAATATTTCACCCGGGCCTTTCCCGGGCTCCTGCACCTAGGTCTCTTTGGGGGTTCGGAAGCGGTCATCCTTAAAAAAATCTACGCCAGCCTGATTATCATCACCTTCACTTTGATCCACATGCGAGGCATCGAGTTCGGATCAAAAGTCCAGAATCTTCTGACGGTCCTCAAGGTCGGATTGATCGTAGGTCTGGTCGCAGCGGCATTTCTTTCGGGCAAAGGGACGCTGGATCACCTGTTTCAAGGGGCAAGCTACCGGTTCAATTTTGGCGGATGGAAAACCGCGGGCTTATCACTCATGTGGATCATGTTCGCCTACAGCGGCTGGAATGCGTCCGCATATATCGGCTCCGAAGTAAAGAACCCGTCCAGGAACCTGCCGCGCTCCCTGATTTTCGGAACGGGAATCGTGATTCTGCTCTACCTGGGATTGAATTTGTTTTATATCTATGCCATCCCTCCCGCGAACATGATCCACATCAGCGACGTGATCCCGATCGGAAGCCTTGCGGCCGCCAATCTCTTCGGAAAATCCTTCGAGAACATCCTTTCTGTCTTGATCTCTTTTGCCCTGTTCTCCTCTCTGAGCGCCTTTATCATCCTTGGGCCGAGAGTCTATTACTCCATGGCCAGAGACAAGTGTTTCTTCAAATTCGTTTCGGATATCCACCCCGTCCATAAAGTGCCGGCCAAATCCGTGCTCTTGCAGGGATTGATCGCCATCGTCATCCTCGTCTCAGGGTCGTTCACAGATATCCTGACTTACATGGGCTTTTCCCTCGGCATCTTTCCCATCCTGGCGGTCGCCGGAGTTTTCAAAGTAAGGCGCACCGGGATGAGTCCGTACAAAATGCCGGGCTTCCCCATCGTTCCTATCATTTATATTCTGGCGGCGATCATGATCCTCCTCCTGGGATTTCTCCGGAGTCCCTTCCCTTCCTCGATGGCCATCCTGACCGTGATCGTGGGTATTCCCTTCTACTTCATTTTCAAGAAGAGGTATGAAAAAGGCTCCTGATTGCGGAATAAAGAATTTCAGATTCTCGGCCCGCAATGGATTCGGCAGGTTGACTCACGTTTTTTCCCTATTATATAAAAAAAGTAGGAATTTGATTTGAAAACGGGAGGCGAATCATGAAAAAAGGAAAGATCCTCTGCGCTTTCGCCATCGTGTTCATCTTCGCAAGCTATTGCTCGTCTTTTCTCGCCCAGCAGAAGCTTGCCGTGGAGCCGGACCCGTCCTACCGCGAAGACGCCGTCTCCGTCCGCCGCCACCCCGAAGTCGACACCAATGTTTTCCTCTACATCAATCATTGGCGTAATTCTCCGCCTGTCCAAGCTCACGGCGGGCTTATCGAGCGCGATATCCTGACGCCGGGTGATCCGCTCCACCCGGCCAAGAAAGGCGCCGTCTTAAAATACATCAAAGCGTTTCGGCGCGGCGTCCTCGAACCGGGGACATCTACTGGGCCGGTCAAACACGATAAAGAACAGGTCTTTTTCTATGTCATGTCGGGGACGGGGCGTGTGGAGGCGGGCGGCAAGAAATCCGGGCTGGAGGAAGGAACGGCCGTCGTCATCCCGGCCGGGCTCGAGTATCGTTTTTTCAACGCGGCCGAAATCCCCCTGGAAATGATCATCGTCGTCGAAGAGACGGCACCGGGGTTCATCCCGAACAAAGAACTTTCCGTCGGAAGTTATCGTGACGCCGAGCCGGCAGTCGGACATCACTGGGCCCATATCGCCCGCGGATTCATATACGACATCCCGCCAAAATTCTCGAATCCCATGGGATTCATCGTCGTCTCGATCGACAAATTCGACATCGCCCAGCCTCACACCCACGGCCCGGGGACCGAAGAAATCTGGTGTCAGATCAAAGGAAAAAGCCTTTTGTTCTTCGGCAACAGATTGTTATGGCAGGAGACGGGCGAAGCCTTTCTCATCCCGCCGAATAACAAAGTCCCCCACTCTTCAATCAACCACACCGAGACGCCCATGCTCTGGCTCTACATGGGCTGCCGGCATCCTGAAGACGCCTCTAAGGAACCCTCATGAAGCATGAGATTGGAGTCCGTCCTCATTGGGGTTATAATAAAGGAAAGGCCTCAGCCTTCAAAGAACCTGTTGGACATTGAGGTTTGGCCCCGGTTCCAGAGCTGGCCGGTAAAAGATGGGGTCAACGCTGCATAGACGACAGATTTGTTAAATGTGTCACTTTGACCTCGAATATTGTTGAGGAGATACTAATGGCGGAAAATAAAAACCGTTGGGGCCGGCGGGAATTTTTAAAAACCGCAGGCCTGGGGATCCTGGGATACGCCGCCTTTCACGGGAAGCCCGCTGCCTTTCCCCTGCTTCAATCCGAGCCGATCCCGCCCCAATTCGGCGGCGGACATCTTTTCCAAAAAGTTGCGGAGCCGGCCCGGGTCAGCCTGGTCAAGGGCAACGACCGGCGCGAGATCGTGTATCAATCCCTGAAGCTTATCGAAAACGATATCCTTGGCTCCATCGGCGGCAGAAATATCATGATCAAACCCAACGTTGTAACGCCCATCAACCCGCTGGGCTCGCTCCATGTCGACGCCGTCCGGGCTATCCTGGATTTTTTAAAGCCCCACAATCTAGGCCAGATTCTAATCGGCGAAGCGGCGACCATCAATACGATGGAAGGCTTTAAAAATTACGGATATTTCGCGCTTGAAAAAGAATACAACGTAAAGTTGGTCGACCTCAACCTGACGCCTTATCAGTACCGTTACGTCATTAACAAGGACAACAAGCCGATCCCGATTCGGATCATCTCGACGTTTTTAGACCCCGACCTCTATATCATCTCCGCGGCGCGGATGAAGACTCACAACATCGTGCTGGTAACGCTATCGCTCAAAAACATCCTCCTCGGGGCGCCGCTCAACGATTACAAACAGAATGACAAAGGCCTGATGCACACCAACCCCAACACCACGGCCGGCGATATCTGCCATTTCAATATGTTTCATCTGGCCAAGGAGGTCTACCCGGACCTGGCCGTCATCGACGGGTTCGAGGCCATGGAAGGCAAGGGGCCGGCTTGGGGGACGCCGTTTGAGGCGCGCGTCGCCATCGCCAGCCGCGACGCTCTGGCCGCGGACACGCTGGCTACGAAAGTCATGGGATTTGACCCGAAGAAGATCAATTATCTAACGTCCATGAACGAAGCCGGCCTGGGCCAGGGCGATCTCGAAAAAATCAAAGTCCTCGGCACGCCTCTCGACCAGTGCCTCTATCATTTTAAGGTCGATGAAAAGACCGCGGAGATCTATAAGCTATAAGGCATAATTCAAGTTCAGGGACAATCAGACCGCTCTTCGATGCCCGATCCTGACAATGGAAATTACCTGTGCTTTCCGTCTGAAAGTCTATAGTGAAGCGCGTTGACTCGCCTTCTATCCTGGTATATAAAAGAAAAAAGTGACACCCAGTGAATCTTTCAGAAAGGAACGCATGAAAACGAGATTATGGCTTTTAACGGTCATCCTGCTTTTCGCTGCGATCGGTTTTTCCGTTCCCCAGGACAAGGCCGACGAGCGCTTCGACCTCGCCCGGCTGGCCTGGGATACCGGCTATTTTGTCCGGGCCCTCGATGAATTCGAGCTTCTCCTGAAAAGTCCGGACGGCAGCCGCTTTTTCGACCCGATCGCCCTGATCACGGGAGAATTGTACCAGGTCATGGAAATCACCCGGGACGGCCGGTCGATCCGGATCAGCCCGGACGGAAAATACGCCGCCTATGATACGGGAACGCGCTCCTCTCCCCTTACCCGGATCATGGCCATGGCCGATCTTTCGCGTCCGACAGCCGAAATCCGGGGCACGAACCTTGTCTTTACGCCAACTCCAGATTCGGCCGCCTACTTGAAAGTTACGGAGACTCTCGAGATCGCCAAACTCCGCAAGGAGATCGACCAGCTCATAGGCCAGCCTGCGCCCGACCGGCAGGCGATGATGAACAAGCAGCGGCAGTTGACGTGGCTCGAGGCCAAGAATTCGAACATCGTCCTGCTCGATCTCGGCTCAAAAAAAGAAAAAATTCTGAAGGCCGAAGGCTGGCTCAAGGGCACGATCGCCTTCAGCGCCGACGGCCGCGAGGTGTATCTTGTCGGCGCCAAAGAAGCGGATACGGCCTCGAACGAAATTTATGCCGTATCCCAGACAGCGGTCCCCAGGCCCCTGACCTCAGGACCGGGATTCAAAACGAATCCCGTCGTCGTTCCCGGAGGAAAATACCTTATTTATACGATGGCGGCCCAAACGCCGTTTCCTAAACCCGCTGCGGCCGAGCCTGGTCCTCGCTCCGGAGCGGGCGCGGTTCCCGCGGCAGGCCAAGACGCTCAAGCGCAGAGGCCGACCCAGCCTCCTGCCGGAGGGCAATTCCGGACTGGCGGACCCAGGCCGTTCGCCATCCTCAACCTTTCGGACGGAAAATCGACCACCCTGCCCGGAGCCCTGGCTCCGGCCGTCTCCGCCGACGGATCCGTCCTCGTCTTTCTCACCCAGTCGGGGAATGAAACGACCTTGAACCTCCTCAAGCTCAGCGAGCCGCTCACGCCCACGGCGCTTAAAAAAACGACGGAGCGGATCGGCTCCGTTGCCCCGGCGCCGGACGGCTCGGCCGTCGTCTTCGATATGACCTACACGAGGAACGGAGAAATTTTTTACATTAAGAGCGATGGGAAGGGCGAGGTCCGATTGAGCCGGGAGATCGAGCCCGACCGCGCCCCTCGTTTTCTGAACCAGAACCAGGTCCTGGCCGTCAAGGGTGAATCCCGCCACAGCCGGGCCTACATCTATGATCTCAAAAGCCTGACGAATTTCCGTATGTTTCACAATAACACCATCCGGACGCTGGCCCCCGAGTATGAATGGGTCGCCGACGCGGCCGGAACAAAGCTCCTCATCGGCGCCGAGCGCGACGGCGACACGATCACGCCCGACCGCGGCGTCTATCTGGTCGACCTGACGAAGAAAGTCACCATGGACGAGTTGCTGGCCAGGATCGAGAGCCAGCGGGCTTCGGAGAAGGGACTGCGCGCCAAGGCGGAAAAGATCTTTCGGCCGATCCATGACCTTGTCCAGACGGCCGTCGACAAAGTCTCGATCACGAAAATTTATGATTACGAGGAGGCGCTTTTCAACTTCGATTCTAAATCCATCGCTATGCCCGGCAACAAGCCGGCCGGCGATTATATTTTCAACATGCTGAAGTCCTTCGGCTACCAGCCCGAGTACCAATCGTTTGAGCCGCGTGGGACGAAAACGGCAAACATCTTAGCCAGGCTTGCCGGGACTGAGAATCCCGATATCATTTATGTCGCCAGCGGCCATTACGACTCCAACCCGCGCGGCCCGGGAGCGGACGACAACTCGTCGGCGACCGCCGTTCTTCTGGAGACGGCCCGCGTCCTGGCCCAGAACCCCATGCCGTCGACGATAATTTTCGCCGCGTTCACGGGCGAGGAGGCCGGGCTTCTCGGAAGCCGGGAATTCGTCAGGCAAGCCCGGGAGAAAAAATGGCAGATTGCCGCCGACCTCAACAACGACATGATCGGCTGGACGAACGACCACCGGCTGGACAATACGATCCGGTACGCCAATGCCGGCATCCGCGACATTCAGCACGCCGCCGCCTTTCTCTTTTCCAAGATGGTGACTTATGATACGCGCTACGTCAAATCCACGGACGCGGTCTCTTTTTACGAAACGTACGGAGATATCATCGGCGGGCTGGGCTCTTATCCCCTGCTCGGCAATCCCTACTACCATCAGCCGACCGATCTGTTGGAAACGGTCAACCATCAGCTCTTGACGGAAGCCGTAAAATTCAACATCGCTTCAATAATGATGCTGGCCTCCAGCCCGGCTCCGGTCAAGGACCTGAAGATCATCAGCTTGAGGGGCGACACCGCCGAAGTCGCCTGGACGCCAAGCCGGGAGAAGGGCGTGATTTCGTATATCATCGATTATGGGCCTGAGAAAAATCCGTCAGCTTCGAGCATAACGGTCGCCGAACCCAGGGCTCGACTTCAAGGCCTCCAGATCAAACGCGGCGAGAAGTTGGCCGTTGCGGTCAAAGCGGTTAACGATCGAGGCATTTCGAGCTGGGACTGGGCGCGGACGATCACAGCCATGACAAAGTGAGCTTGACAGGGAGGGGCACATGAAAACAGTCGTTTTTTTGCCGACGATGATTTTTCTCGTCGCGGTCCTCGGCGGAGGGTCTGCACTCATGGCCCAGCAAAAGCTGGGCGTCGAGCCCGATCCGTCCTTTCGCGAAGACGCCGTTTCCAACCACCGCTATCCTGATGTCGACACGGATGTCTTCCTCTACATCAACCATTGGCGGAACTCTCTGCCGGTCGAAGGACACGGCGGGCTGATCGAGCGGGACATCCTGACGCCCGGAGATCCTCTCCGTCCGCCCCGAAAGGGCGCCGTCTTGAAATACATCACCGGTTATAAGCGGGCCGCCCTGGAGCCGCGCACAAACACCCGGCCGTTCAAACACGACAAAGAGCAGGCCTTTTTCTATGTGATGTCGGGAACGGGTCAAGTGGAAGCAGGCCGCAAGAAGGTTCCGCTCGACGAGGGTACGGCCGTCTTCATCCCTGCGGGACTCGAATACCGTTTTACGAATCCGGCCGAGGCAACGTTGGAAATGATCATGGTCAACGAAGAGATCATGCCGGGATTCGTGCCGAACAAGGAAATGTCCGTGGGGAGCTATCACGACTCCATCCCCGGTGTCGGGATGCACTGGGCCCATATCGGCCGGG